>Ga0209284_10001442_pt1 | contig 36678 bp, 43 predicted proteins | sample FRY03_FD_187211 | JGI IMG/M metagenome (GOLD analysis project Ga0209284, IMG submission 187211) | Freshwater microbial communities from Lake Fryxell liftoff mats and glacier meltwater in Antarctica - FRY-03 (SPAdes) (version 2) | ecosystem: Environmental > Aquatic > Freshwater > Ice > Glacier... | reverse complement strand
ACACAATGATACAGATATTTGTTGGATAAACTATCAACCAATGAGAATGGCAGACTATGAAACAACTCAATATGATTAACTGACTGGATCTTAGCAGGTCAGATAGCAATAAATCCACAAGCAATAGCTCGATTAGTAGGAAAGAAAGTCGCAGAATCTAATTGGTTTAGAAGTGGTGTAGTAAAAGTATTAAATAAACTATCCTCACATAAGACAAAATGAGAGTTGACTTTAGATTTGTGAAGAATACAACAAATACAAGATCAGAAATGATTAAACAACTTTTTATGACTTCCATACAATAAAGATGTTAATATTACTTCTCTTGATTTGAATAACACTAGTAGCAATAAATGAGCGATAGCATGAACTAATGTCGCAGTTCCACCAAAAGCAAGATTAAATACGCCTATGATCAAAAAGAATACATATACAGCAAAAGGACCTTGAACAACAAAGGCAAACACTATTGATCCAATAGAACTAATTAAGAAACAACAAGCAGATAAGAAAATCCTAGAACAGAAAACAATCTCAGATAAACTAAAATCACTTGAGTCAGATCCAAACCTACAAAAAACAATATTTAACGATAATGTAAAAAAATGAATGCAGACTCAATATTGACTGATAGATAAGGTTGTTTTCGATAGGGGCAGAGAGACATATGAGGTGTGAGGTAAAACATACAAATACTGAGAGATTGATATATTCAAACCAAAAGAAGCACCACAGCTGGTAGTTGCTAAGAAATACACAGCAGAGCAAGAACTAAAACTCGACTCATTAAAGCTATATAAAAAACAATGACAACGTAAATGGTCATATCTACAAGAACTGATGTGAGGTAAATCATTTGACGATCTTACTCCAAAACAAGTAGATGATTACTTTGAACTAGTGAATAAGAGGAAACGAACAGACGAGGCAATGAATAAACTAGCAGATTATACTAAACCACCAGTAGAACCGCTCGTTTCAGCGCCTAAAAAGACTGTAAGCGATGTTATTAAGCCAAAGGGTACAATTGTGCCTAAAGCAAGTGAAACGAAGCCTACAGTAACGACGAAAGTCAGACCTCAAGACATTATCAAGCCTAAAGATTTGCCTAAAGCAAGTGACAAGGGTATAATGGAGAAAATATCTCCTAAACCATCTGAAATGAAAAGTAATATTGATGTTAAGTTGTCCTGAATATCACAAAGGCTATATAATGTTCAATGAGATAAAATGATATTAAATCATATTACCACATCTCCAATTATAAAGAAAGTATCAGATGTAAAATGATTCTATAATGCAGACCAACTTATAGACTGAGCTTGATCAACAATAGTAATTGTAACAGATCTTAAATGAAAGGGTAGGGGATATTACAACTGAGATCATATTGCTATTGATACTAAAGTATTTAATTGAGATAAAACAATAAGAGACCAAGTATTAAGGCACGAACTAGAACACGTAGCACAAGAAAAAAGATGAGAAACTTCACGAGAAAAACCATCATTAAAACCATGACAAAAATGATATGCAGAACAACCAAGTGAAATATGAGCAAGAAAAGCAGCAGGTCAGACTCCTCAATCACCTGAAATGACTAAACTATCTATTGATACTAAGAAATACAAAACAGCTGATGAGTTTATACAATATCGAAAGTGAGAATCAATAAACAATATAATCTTAAGACATGATGCAAAACTAAACGAATTGGAAGATAAAAAGGACAATTTGATCTTTGCCAAAAAAAAAATAGATAGTAAAGAATATAAAGACCTCACAAGAAAACGAGACGAAAGGATGAGAGAAATATATATTGATTGACTACCATTGTTTCAAGCTGCGACAGAATCCCAACTACGTAAGATCCGAGAAGATGCAAACAAGAAGAAAACTATTCAAGACATTATAAACAAAAAATAATGACTCTAAAAGAACAAGCTTATAAAGAACTAGCCATAAGAAGACTTGAGGAGATACACGCCCCACAAAGGGAGTCGCTTCTTGAGTTTATTCAATTATATTTTAAGAATGAAAAACCAAAAGGAATAGTTAACTTTCACGTTTCACCTTTTCATAAAGTAATAGCAGATAGGCTAGAAAAGGTAATCAAATGAGAGATTACAAGGCTAATCATAAACATACCTCCATGACACTGAAAGACAGAGCTAATAACTAAGAGCTTCCCAGTACATGCAATGTGAAACAATCCTTATCTACAAGTAATAGCAACATGATACTCCACGACACTTACTCAATGATTTTCAAGCGAAGCAAAAGATTACTACAAATCAGATACATTTAAGTCTGTATTCCCAAGAAGCAATGGCATAGACAAATCACAAGACACAAAAGAACACTGGAAGACATCTGAATGATGAGCATATTATGCAACATGATTTGATTGATCAATTACTGGTAAAAGATCTAATATATTTATAATAGATGATCCAATCAAACCAAAAGAAGCAGACAGGTCAGACGTTATTAGAGATTGAGTAAATAACCTATTTTTAACAACAGTACCCAGTAGGCTATTTGATCCAGCGAAAGATGCAATTATTATCATAATGCAGAGAACACACGATAATGATCTATGTTGATACTTAATAGATAGAATGACAAATGGTTGATCCAAGTACGAAATAATTAGTATGCCAGCAATAGCTGAACATGACGAAGTATGGGAGACTGAAAAATATTGAACTATTACTAGAGCAAAAGGCGAAGCATTAGATGAGAATAGATTTTCATTGTCAACACTAGAAATACTAAAAAACGATATGATGAATTGAGAGTGATGAATGTCCGCACGATCTACCCAATATCAACAAGAGCCAGTCAACAAGGAAACACAAGAGTTCCATGAGGAATGGTTTAAGTATCATTGAGAGTGAACAGAGAATAAAACACCAACATCATTAAGGATATTTACATCAGTAGATCCAGCGTTTAAAAAGTGACAACACAATGATCAGACAAGTATAATCACTGTTTGACTTTCATCAGACCAAGTATATATATTAGAATATACGGCAGGTAAGTATTCGGCTGTTGAGTTACAAGACAAAATAATCTATCATGTACAGAAATGGAATCCAGAGAAAGTAGGTATTGAGGCTTTTCAAGCACAAACTATGATCGCACAGCATCTTAGACTAGAGTTGCAGAGAAGAAATATCTATGCAAGTATAGACGAAATAAGCCAAACAGGTGATAAGCTAACTAAGATCAGAAGATTGATCGCACCGTACAGAAGAGGACAGATATTTCATAAGCACTGAATGGATGAGCTAGAGCTAGAACTCAAGAGATTTCCAAGAGGTAAGCATGACGATATTATTGACTCACTGCAAATGGTATACGATATGATAAACCTGACACCATGAACAAAAGTAGAAACAACACTAAAATTTTCCTATGACAGTAATGGTTTACCTACACTAATATGAAACTAACCCCAGAAAAACAAAACGATATTGCTAAACACGTAGAAGATACCTATAATGATTATAGTGATCGTCTTACTCCACGAAAAGAAAGGATGTTGTATATATTGGAAGAGTACTCAACATTTAGAACACCTACTAGTGATAAATGGACTCCAGATTTTAAGGTCAACAAAGCCCACGAAATTGTGCAAAAAGCAACAGCAAAGATAATGTCTTGATCTCCTGCTTGGATAGTATCTAGTACTAACAAGGACATCGAAGATGAGGCAAAACAGAAATCAGAAGAAGATGCAGCATTAGGTATCAAAGCATATCTCACAAAAATATACAAAAAACAAGATACGATTGAGACAGCTGAGCTAGTAGCTAAAGCTTTTTGTATTTATGGACTATGTCTATCAAAAATATCATATAAGTACAAATTATCAAGAAATAAAGGTAAAAAAGAAGAAATCACTGAAACAGATGATGGAGAATACACAGACATAGTAGACTCAGTAGACGAAGAAGTATCTGACTCATACCCTTGTATTGATATTAAGTCGTGGAGTGATATATATTTCGATCCAAGATACACCAGACTGGAAGACTTCCCTTGTATCATAGAGACAAATAATAAAATTAGATTATCGTACTTCACCAAAAGCCCTGAGAGGTTTATGAATATTGAGGAACTTGTACAGTGTTGTACGGCATCAAGCGATAAATCTTCAGATGAAAGATGATACAGATCTCAGATAGAGTCTATACTAGGTATAACCTGAGTAGACAATCCAAGTAAATTCAACGCAAGATCACTAGACATTAAATGTTATTACGGATATTACGACCTTACTAAAAAAGAAGACCAAAGCTGAGAAAAACTATATGAATTTTGGGTGGTAAACAATCTAGTAATAGTATATGCGGAAGAAATAACACATATTCCATTTGAGGATGCGAGATGTAGTTACGATACAGAGTCATTTCTAGCAGTAGGACTAGTAGAGCCTATGCTAGGACTTCAGAAAGAGATGAACTTCCAAAAGACAAGTGCAGCTAAGTATATCAATCAAGCAATTACTAGACAGTTTGTACGAAGTCCACAAAGTGGAGTTAATCCATCTACACTTAATGATCCTATCATACTAGCATCAAATGGTGGAGCAGCAGCACAAGAAAACTTGTATGAGCTACCACATAGACAGTTGTCGTCTGATTACTTTGGCAATCTACAAGATCAAGAGAGACAGATACAAGCAGTAACTTTCTCAGTAGATACGGCTAATACTAAATCTACATGAGCGTTAACTAATACGGCAACTGGTGCAAAGATTGATTATGCTGAAAGCAATGTAGTATCAGATGCACATAAGAGGCATTTCGAACAGTGGTTTATTAGGTCAGCCTATAAAATACTACAAGTCGCAGCAGACAAGATGGAATGAATTATTAGTATTAAGCTAGAAGATTGAAGAGTTGTGGATATGAGAAAAGAAACTTTTATAAGCGCAGCAAATAGATTCAACATTAGTATTGAGATATGATCCACTTGATGGGATAGCCAACAGAGCAAAAGAGATGACGCAGCAGCAGTAGCAAACATTGCATGAGTATATATGGGGATGTGATTCCAGTGATTTGACCTCGAATATCTAGCAAAGCAAAATCTTTGACTATTTGAGCAGATAGATGTCAAGAAACTTATTAAGCCACAGATACCTATGTGAGAATTGTGATGATTGATGTGACAACAACAATTACCACAACCACCAGTATAAATCTTTATTGCTGATAACATAACCAAATGTCATTGAAAGTATTTAAGAGCGTAAAAGCACTAATGAAAAAGATAACTGGGCAAAAGGATCAGTCAGGTTATTATAAAAGTCAGGTCGGTGCATTCACAAAACTTAAATCACTTAATGAGTTTGCTTATGTTATCAGCTATCGAGAACTTGAAGCAGATAAATCAATAAATATGCTAGCCAATAAAGAGTGTGCAAACATTCCGTATCGACAAGCTAATTATAATTGTGCTATCTGATTCTTGAACTTTTTAGATAACATAACCTCTGAGGAGGTCATTTAACATTAAAACCCCAGCAAAATGGCAACAACCAATTGAACAACTGACGAAAGTCTGACTCAGGAGGACTGACAAACGCTATACGAAGTAAACGGCGAGCAGTTAACACTTGATGAACTACAGAGCGGTTACATGAGACAATCAGACTACACTCGTAAAACACAAGAGTTAAAGAAGAGCGAACCGAGAGAAGAAGAAGATGAATCACGAGTACCAGTAGTAGAAGCTAAAATGCAACCATATATCGATAGTATCGTAGCAAAAAGACTGGCAGAAAGAGAGTTCGACAACGATGTATTATCTAGTCCAGAACTTAAACAATACGAGAAAGCAATTAGAAAACTAGTAGAACAGACTTGAATGTCTCCATATGATGTTATCGATGACTATTGATTTGGTAAATCAGAGAAGTTAAAGAAAGCAAAAGAATCAAGACTACTCTGAGACAGAGATTACGGCACATGACCTAAGTCTATATGAACTATGTCAGATGACGAAGTCGATGAATATATCAGCAAGAACTCAAAGATGGACAAATATAGAGTATCAGGGACATAATACCCTTTTAACTTAAAAACAATTTAACCAATGGCTAATTCAGTACAACCAACTTTTCCAGAGATCTGGGCAAAGAAAATGCAGATGACTTTCAAAAAGGAGAATCAAGCAGAGAAATTTGCTGACACTTCTTATAGTTCATCTCTAAGATCAGGAGATGTTCTCCACAGACAATTTGGTAATATCGATCCTAATGGTGCTCCAGGAGTACACGTAAGAGGTGCAGATATTGCTGAATCTTTCTACACAGCAAGCGATGAGACTATGTCTATTGACTTTCAGTTCTCGACTCGTTTCTTTGTTGAAAAATTCGACGAGATTCAATCAGATATTTCACTTGCAGGTTACTACGGTGAACAGTTTGGAGCACAAATGAAAGGTCAAATAGACCTTACTGTATTTGGCGAAACACTAAACTCAGCTTCAGTTGTAGATGCAGGAGATCTTGGTGGTACAGGTGGACAAGGTATCTCACTATCTAGTTCTAATGTAATCAATGTTGTTGCAGCAGTAAGAAAGAAATTCAAGAAACTTAATGTTTCTACTGATAACATGAAGGGTGCAATCTCTCCAGAGTTCGTAGAATTCTTGACACTATATGGTGCACAAAGAGATACATCAATGGGTGACGATGTAAACCGCAGAGGGTTCTTCGGTAAGTTCAGTGGTGTTGATCTTTATGAGACCAACAATACTACTGGAACTGCTGTACTCGCTATGGCTACACAACCTACTAACGGTGATGTAATCACTCTAGCAGGACAGACATTTACTGCAGTATCTACTATCGGTACAACTGCTGGTAACTACCTGATCGGAGCAAATGTTGATGTGACAAGAGCTACTCTTGCAGCATTGATCAACGATCCAGCTACAACTAGCTCAACTCAGGTTGCACTAGGTACAGCTACGTCTGAAGTTGTTAAATTATTTGCAGCTAGAATTTCAGCTGTAAATGACAACTCAGCAAACACAATGACAGTTACACACAAGGGTGCTGGTACTATCGTAGTAACTGAAGCACTAACTGATGGAACTGACACATGGACAGCTACAGCTCAGAAACAACACTGTCTATTCGTAGCAGGAAGTGGACCAGCTCTTGTCGTGCAACAGACTCCTAACGTAAGTATCGTAGAATCTGAAGCTAGAAATGGATCATTTGCTAAAATGACTTGTTTATTCGGAGTAAACACATACTCTGATCAAGCAAAGATGATGGTAGATGTGCAATTAAACTCTAGTACTTACTAGATAACTAAGAGGGGCTAACCCTCCTCTTTATTTTATTAATTCTAAGATTAAAATTATGGCTATATATATTACAAACGAGATCAAAACAGATAAAAACATACTATCAGTAGATGGTGATCTTTCTATACAGATCACAGAACTACCCGTAAGTCACAGAGGCTGAGTGTTTCCAAACGACTATAGTATTCGTATATCTGCTACTGACAAGCCTTTTGAATATAATATCAAAGATAATAAGATTTATTTCTACACACAAAACAGTGATAAGATGGAAGAGCAGGAGATAGAACATGCTGCACTTATCGAGGGTAAGGATAAAGTAGAGACTGAAGAGATTATCGCTGGTAAATACTGCGAGTATATAGACCAATGGGAATATGTTCTGATTCATAACGGTAAAAACCTAACAGCTAAAATTTTAGAACTAATCAAATAAACTAATGGCTAAGATGACCTCTGCGGAGTACATAAAAGAACTTGCGAGTTCTCAACTTACAAGAGAACAACTCAACAAACTATTGGATAGAAACAATATTAGCTATGAGTTGTGAGAACTTGACAATTTCTGATACGCTGTTCTTAATTGATTTAAGGGCAAAAGATCAGATTTTTCTGCACAAAGAGAATGAGAGTATATGACTTGATTGTCTAAGTGACTAAGTCAAAAAGTAAAAGATATTGATAAGAAGATTGTAAGCCTCGAATCTACTAAGAAAGAGTTGGATAAGATGCCCTCAAAGGTGCTTGCATCCGTTGACTCAGAGCTCAGGAGCATCAAAGAAGATCAAAAGGTATATAATACCAAGACACTACAAAACCTCGCTAAGAAAGCGGAGAAAAAACATAGTCATGAGATGTCAGAAATCAAAGGGATAGATAAACAATTTGCTAACATAAAAGATGAAATCAGTGATCGTCCTACAAGGGATGAAGTTTCGGGAGCGATGGATAAGAACTTTGTGACTAAAGATAATACTTTCACAAAAGAAGAAACTAGAAATTATGTTAAAAGTAAACTAAATAAGATAGTTATACCATGAAGGTCATGAGGATCTGGTTGAGGAGGATGAGTAGCCTCAGTCGTAGCTGGTGCAGGGATAACTGTAGATAGTGCAGACCCAGCAAACCCGATAGTGACTGCAACATGAGTAGGATCATGAGATGTAACCTGACCAGCAAGTTCAGTCAATAATAATATTACACTCTATGATTGAGCCACAGGAAAGCTGATCAAAGACTCTGGAATAAATGTGTCTGATATCACAGCAAACAACGATAAAATATCATTTGATGCGACTGCAAGTACAAAAGTATGACATATTACCGTAACTCAAGCAGTCAACCTCGATACAATGGAGAGTGATATCACAGCAAACAACGATAAAGTAGGTATCACAGCAGGTCAAGCATCTGATATCACAGCAAACAACGATAAAGTAGGTATCACAGCAGGTCAAGCATCTGATATCACAGCAAACAACGATAAAATATCATTTGATGCGACTGCAAGTACAAAAGTATGACATATTACCGTAACTCAAGCAGTCAACCTCGATACAATGGATGCAGACATTGCGGCTCTTGCAAACGGGATGATCTACAAGGGAGATTGGAATGCTTCAGCGGGCACATTTCCATGAGGTGGTTCTGCTAAAATTGGGCGGTTTTATTATGTGTCTGTGGCTGGTACAGTCAATGGTGTGGAGTTTGCGATAGGAGACAATATTATATCCGTGGTAAACAACGCATCTACTACCACTTACGCCCCTAACCGGAGCAAACACGATCAAACAGATGCGGTTCAAGCGGTTGTTGGTCTCACTGGGTCAGTAACAAGGACCTGACTTCTTAGTGCACTTACACTAGATCTCGTGAACAATACAACTGATGTAAATAAACCAGTATCTACTGCACAACAAACAGCTCTTAATCTAAAAGCCAATATTGCATCTCCAGCACTAACAGGCACTCCAACAGCACCAACAGCAACAGCAGGAACTAACACAACACAGATAGCTACTACAGCATTTGCAACCACCGCAAACAATCTCAAAGCTAATCTTGCTAGTACTAATACATTTACAGAGGATCAACTATTCTGAACGACAATAACAGTTTGAACAATCAATCCCGCACAAGTCCTCCCCAATTCCACACAATTTCTTCTCTCTAACTCAGATGCAAACCGAACTTGAACCTTTAATCTAATCAACGACAAAAAGCAGTTTGTAATGAGAGACGTAACCAATACCACCACATACCCTAATTGTTATACTTGAATGGTATTTGGTGCTGGAAGCACATGAGCTGCTTGGTGAGGAGTTCATGTTGTTAGAACATCAGCATGAAACTGAGATCTAGTATTTTCAACTCATTTGGCTTCAGTCCTATGAGAGAAAATGAGAGTCACATCAGCGTGAGTACTATCTGTTGGTGGTGTGGAAATTCCTACGGTATCAAGTACATCAACACTAACAAACAAAACACTAACAACTCCGATTGTAAATTGAGCAATATCCCAAGACTGAACTACTGAGTCAGTATGAACTGGAATACCAAACTGAGTGGTCACTGCTAATATATGATCGGTCTATAGAGATAAAAACAATGGTAATCTATGGAAGAAATCCACAGGGACAGGTACAACATGACGAGTACCCAGCGAGTCAGCAGGCAATGAGTATGATGCTTGAACCAGTGGAACAACTAAGACAATCGACCTCAACAACTGAACAGCACAAAAGCTAAGCATGACAGGAAACTGTACTTTCACGCTGAATAATCCGACAGTAGGTCAGACTTATGTACTCAAACTAACTCAAGATGTCACTGGTAGCAAAACAGCAACACGACCAGCAAGCGTAAAGAAACCATCATGAACTACATTATCTACGACCGCAAGTGCAATAGATATAGCAACATTATACTACGATGGTACAAACTTTTATCTCAATATCTGAAAAGCCTATGTCTAGGAGATTGATGCAAGCATTTATGTGGTCGACAAGTTGATGACTAACTAAGTTGTCAATTTCTTGATCAGCAGGTGCAGGCACGAATTATCAAGTTAGTCTACTAATATGACAATCATCTTGATCATCTTGACACCAGTTTCATGTGGACTCACTAGCTACACTATTTCCGACTGGAAAATGAATCAGTGGTAGTCTTAGATTTTACTCCAGCGACCAATCAACACCGTTGTCGTTTTGGGTAGAAAATGTCACAGGATCTTGATCCAACAAGTTAGCGAAGATCTGGGTTAAAGTTACTGAAAATCTCGACACAGGAAAAGATATTTATATGTGAGTCACTGGGGACACGAGCAATGTGTGTAATGGTACAAATACTTTTATATTCTTTGATGATTTTGTAGGAGCGTCAATAGATACTTGAAAACGAACAGTAGTCAATGGCACTTGATTTTCTGTATCGTGAGATAAGCTGAATGGTAGCAATACGACAGGTAGATTAAGTTCGATAGTTACACTGAGTGATTGAGTAGAAATGGTTACACTTACAAAAACTATAAGCAAATCTACTAGCTGACATATGTCACTTGGTACTTATATAGGCTCTAGTAATTGAATTGGTATTTTAGATCACAATTGAACTGTCTACTATAGAAACGACTCCAGTCGACCAGATATAGCACCTGCTATAGCAGATAATGTAGATATACTACAAACTATAAAAATAAAATCAAACTTGGTGAGGATAAATATAAAAAACTATGCGACTTGAGTCTCATCACACGATATAACAAGTATATCAAATACAGTATCTTCTGAACCCATAACGATATGATATAGATATGATAATGTGTTATCATGACAATGATATAACTCCACTTGGGATTGGATCTATGCTAAAAAATATACTGTGAGTGATCCTGCTTTTGTGCGTCCTACACTGCTAGACCATACTATCGCTGCTCATACTAAAAACTTTGATAGTACAGCAGAATTTACAACAGAAGGATGGTCAAATGTAATATCATATGGGAATGGATTATGAGTAACATGATGACTATTATATCCAGCTTGATGATGAAGTGATTGAGCAGGACATCTCAAGAAAAACATATCAGCAATATGAGAGTGGAAGTGTCAAGTAAGAATGTATCTGCAGTCTAGTACTCGATGATGAGATCAAGTATTCAATGTAAATGGATGAATGTTTCCAGTTCAAGAAACCACAAATCGAAATAAAAATCCATGACACTATATTAATATGACTACTGCAAGTAGTTATTGATGAACTAGTGGAATATGAGATTGAACGACACAATGATCTGAATACTCTTCTTCATGATGATTTACAGGACGGTTTGTATATGAGATATACTACAATAATTGAATTTATAGAATCACGAGATACAATGATACAACAACAGTTACTGATATATCAACATACACACATAGATCCACATTTACAGCTTGATTGTGACAAGATTTGATATTGAAACTGAGATACTGATTCGATTATGAAAACTATAACAGAGTAGATTGGTTGAGATTCTTTGAATAAATTATTTATTATTAGCCAACATTATCATGTGATTAGCAAAACAATTAAGTCAATGACCATTATCAGTATGACACTGGTCGCTATCAGAGGTCAATATCGACTTCAAAAATAAGCAATGAGTAATCGTATTTTGGGGTTATCTCTCAGAAGAAGCTATGCACGAAGATCCAATAGGGAACCGTGTTTGAGATGCGGTGATACTCAGATGAGATCTTGTTAAAAGATACAAGCAGAGAGAAATCCTGAAAGAAGTAAATCATCCAGCAAAGCCTGCTCAGTATTCTGTGCCAGAAGAACTAGCAGAATGAGAGGAAGCAGAAGAGCCAGTGATCACCGTACCAGCAATGGATGCTCGGACTGAGACCGTAAATACTGGAGAATACGAAGACATATGGATAAATGAGAATAAATATGTACTAGCAGAAGAACTACTTGCAGTAATCGCTAATTTCTCTTATGTCATCGCCAAAGCAAGAGGGGAACTTTCTGGAGCGGAAGATGCTTAATTTATAACTTGCAAATATGTCAGCATTTACTCAGCACTGCTCCATCACTCCAGTCAAGGAACTGAATCTGTGGTTACTTTATGAGGATCTACGGTTTGAGTTACTTTTTGAGTGAAGTGGATATTGGGTCAAAGTACCTGCTGGGTTTATGTTTGACGGTGCAAGCATCCCCAAGATATTCGGCATGATACTACAAAAAGTAGAGGCTGACACGATCAAGTCAGCAGCACTACATGATTATGGATATACAGACGGTAGAGAAAAAATCTACAAAATATATCTTGTATTGCAAGCAAAACAACTTATACCTACAAACATGAGCTACAGATCATTTGTCGATTATCACATGTTTTATGTACCCATGGAAGCGGACACGGTAAAAAAACGGAAACGCATCATGATGTACACATGAGTAAAATGGTTTTGATACCTAGTCTGGATGAAACGATTATAAGTGGATCATCTTGCTCCTTGATATGTGAGGGACGGACATGATTTATTTATATTAAACCATTATGACACCAGAAATTATAACAGAGATATTAAGCCAATGACCTATATTCACTATACTTATAGTGGTAAGTTATTTTTTTTATAAATTTATGGATCGTGTATATGAAGATCATAGACAACAAGTCGGAATACTGACTATAGTTTTCAAAGAAACGGTAGATAAAGTAACACAAAACATAGGTGAAAGACTTGATAATATTGAAGATACATTAGTTGAAATCAAAAACAAATAAGTCAAATAGTATAGTTTGCTATTTTTACCACTAATGGGTATAATGGATGTATTCGATATGATTAATATTTGAATTGTTTTAATAAGTATTATATATCTTACTTTAGGTTAATGGCTGAAAACAATCTGATAAAGCCTAATTGATCGATCCACAAGCATCATTGCATCCCCATCAGCACTGGCGGTGAAGACCTAAAACAAAACTTTGCTAGAGTGATTGATCGAGATCATAAGCAAATACACGACACACTGGATATACCTATGAGGTTCTACAGTGATAAAGTAAGAAAAATAAAAGAGAAAACCAATCACCATATCATAACTAAGCCAGAAACCATAGATCTATGGTGAGACCTACAAAAAGAATATTTCTCAAGAATCCATCAACTGCCAAGACATCTCCAAAAAATACATATGGACTCGATGCTTAATATGGTACAATACTGGGCTACTCAATATATGAGGATGTCAAATGACAATATATTATGAGAACGAGAACCAAAAGGCAACACACTATCATATAAGTTTCATGAGTCACACAGCAAGTATCTTGAAGTAAAAAAAGAAATAACAAAAGAAATTTATCTATTACTAAGCAAATGAAAGAACTAATTATTATGATTGTAATGTGCTGAATATTCTATATAATAGGTTATAGCGTATCGCCAAAGACTAGAGTAGTATATGAAAACCCCAGAGCTAGAGTAATATACTTGTGTAGGGTATTACCTATAACATGAGCTTTTATCAAATAAAACAATTAAATGAGTGAATGATGAGCGTTAGAGATGTACAGTGAATCTGATCGGAGGATGTGAGGGATGGTTGACTGGGATAAAGTACCAGCAATTACACCTACACTTGTCGAGCTAGATCAAAACGAGTATCAACGCAACACTTGCACTGTATATGCTTCCATGGCTTCCTATGTTGCATCTACTGGTAATCATATATCTGAGATACATAGATATGACATTGTAGACCAATCTATCGATAGGTGACTAGATATAAGTATCTGACGATGGGTAAGTATGGCGGTTAAACTTATATACGACCAGTTTGATGATGTATCATACGTAAGCTGTAAGATATGATCTGACGACTTCTGGGAGGCAATCAAAAGGTGATATCATTTAGTAGCATGATATAGCTGAAATAAAGTATATAACGACGACCGTGACGATGATGGATCGGTAGCAACTAATGATTGGGGTAAGTGAACCTATGGACACTGTATTAGGTTTGCAAAACAACCTTGAACCGATCTCATTACCGTAGATAACTACAAGCAGAGAAAAACAAACATATACAAGTTGCCAGATCTTGCTGAGAAAATAAAATCTTGAAACATGTTTTATAATTGCTACTTTTATATACCTAAGATAATTATACCTATGAATAATTTACCAGAACACGGCACACTTTTTTCAACACCTTTGAGATTAGAAGTATTGAAATCATGGAAGGCAGAATTATCAGTACATATCAATAATGGTTGAAAGCCAACATATAATATCTATACATTTGATAATCCTACTGACGAGACTGATATTGTTGGTAAGATGCAAACTGAATTAGGTTTTTTAAGAAACTGACTATTGAAATAACAAAAAGCCTATCACTGAGATAGGTTTTTGTATTCAAGAGGATAGATTATACCCTGGAGACTATAAACGCCCGTTAGAAGTTAAAAGACCACTAAACTAAGCCAATCGAAGCATATTTTATCTATTTAGTAAATCTTTTAACCTGACTTAATCCAATGGTTTCTCTTATTAGGTCTTCTGTTCCCTCCCATCATTGAGATTGACCAACATGAGAAACCATATCATTAACAAGATGAACAATATACTTACCTAAGAAGTTAACAGGAATAGTTATTCTTGCTGGTTCATCTTCTGATCATGGATGATATTCTATTTTATGAGATACATAATTCTCTACTATCAAATCTTTGATAACTTCATTATACATATCTGTAGTAGCAGCAAGCTCCCATACATAACTAGAGTATGCTTGATCGTCTAATATTATTAGTGGTTTTAGTTTTTCAATCATAACTTAATATAATAAACTTATTGTTGATTGCAAATAAAAAAACTCCGCACCAGTGGCACAGAGAGTTAGGTAAGCCACTGATTGATTACCAGACCTTACCCCGCTTAATAGTATTAGTTTTCTTACAAAGAAAGACTTCGTGATAAATAGTCTACAAATATAAAACACAATTATAAGTCAATAACTTTGTACTTGCAAAAACACTAAATCTCGTCTACTAATCTGGATGGGATTTTTTTGTACTTAAAAACACAGTTGTCAACCTCCACAAATCAATTGTGCCCAAATGTTTGACAAATCAAGCTCGTGTGTGTATAATGGTATTACTTTATTATTAAATAAATAATTATGTTAACAAAAGTAGATTGACCACTTTACATTTACAATATAGGGTGAGTAGTAAAAATTATCCAATCAATGGATGAAAACGAATATAAAGTATTCTGACACAAACCAAGGTTTTCTTTTTTTAAAGACGCTTTATTGTTTATATGAGTTACAAATGAAAACTAACTACAAACGAACTAGAGACGACTCTAGGAAATCCGACTTATTCACCTATATGAAAATGGGGAAGTTCCTAAGAGCTATAAATCTTGAAACTAAACTGAATACACTCCACAAAATAGTGGGCTGAAAACCCGCATTACTAGGTGAGTCCCTGACACAGGACGAGCTAGAGAGACTAATGGGCATACATAGTAGCCCAAAGACACTAATCAACGTTAAAAGATACGGTCAGAATTCTTCTTTATCACGTAAGTAAATATTATGGATAACCAAATGACAATCCAAGAAGTCGCAACTAAATGTATATCCTCAGACATACTTATATACAAAATAACCAGACCACGGAAAAGCAAAGAAAAAACCTACAGCAAACAATTAAAATGATTTTACAAGATAAATGATCATTGAAAATGGAGAGAAGACTATCTTGATATATTGTGCTGAGGTTATACAACCAAAGAAGAAAAAGAAAAAGCATTACAAGAAATAAAGGAAATACGAAAAGCAAGTCAGACCAAATAATTATCAAGTAACCTACCCATAAACTACCTACTCCCAAGATCTAAGAACGGATCAAACGAGAAAATAAACAAGGTATCAATAGATGAGAAGTTCCATGTAAATTTTCATAGAGTATTCGACAACGACACACCAGTAGAGCAACTGATACGCCTCTTATCGATTAACGGTCAATGCCATACGCCCCATTTTATTAAAGAAATGAGTCAGATACTAACTGGATGATATGATGAATACTATTATGAGGACTGAGTGTGGAGAAAATAATTTTATTATATATTATAAAACACCAATGAAAAAATTTATAATCGAAATAGATGACGACATAGATGACGTAAAGGCTTTCGGATTCATCAAAAGAGCAATAGACCAATGAAAAATAAGCAAAGAATGATCATGAAAGCCTACATATTGTCGAGTCACTATGTTCAATAATGGAACAGAAGAAATAGTAGTATACAACAAGTTAAACTACAACACGGACACAATAACACTTAAAGTACTTAGAAGAAATTAAGTAACCTACCCATAAACTACCTACTTGGTAGTAATGGCTATATTGCCTTATTTTATTCTTATATTATTATGGAAAATCTAATTTCACCCTTTAATCAATTTGTTATTTACTTTATTTTTCTGGTTACTTTATTTGAGTTTTTTTGTATAGTATCAAGGCTTTGCGTTTGAGGATGGTTAGAAATGCCTGACTGGTTGAAATTGTGTACACTTATATCTATGACTTTTATGTTTTTTTGAGGTATATTACTGATTTTTTCTATGATCTTATTATACATACAATAGACTTTATTTATTATTATATTATTATCATGAAAAATTATTTAATCTGACTTTTATTATTTGTTGTGTGGTGTTGTTTGTTGTGGTTGATGACCGCATATGTAGCAAATGATTATGCTTTTATATTCTCGTTACAAGAAGCTAGATTTATGTTTATATTTTTCTGACCCTTCGCCTGAACGTGTGTTTGCTTTTCCAGAATATTACCAGTAGATTGAGATGATGCAGATGATGACTAGATCAAAAATAGACTTGCAATTTATAAATTATTGTATAAGATAGGAACAGATAAAACAATCCTTGCACCCGTTTGAGTTTGAAAATTGTGGGTAGACACAATGAAAGTTAGATCACTACGGTATCTAAACAAACGGAATAAAGCCCTATAGCTTTCTCGCAAGGATTGTGCATAGGGCTTTTATTTTTGAACAAAAAAATGAGTATCTGACGAATTAAACTACATAGGAAGATCACAGAACGAGAACGATATACTGATGCAAATACAGTTAGACTATTTTTACATTGTACTTTACTTGCTAATCACTCCGATAAGAGTTGGCGTTGAATCACAATATTAAGATGATCATTTATCACTAGTATTGAGCATCTGGCAACTGATCTAAAACTATCACCACAGAAAATAAGATTATCATTAGATAAGCTAATTGTAACAAACGAAATAACAAAGGAATCAACAAACAAATATACTATGATAACACTAGTCAAGTACTGCGATTACAATGATTTAGATTGTGAAAATAACAAACAAATAACAAACAAACCAACAAACAAACAACAAACAAACAACAAACAAATAACAACAACTAAAGAATGTAAAGAATGAGAAGAACAAAAAGAAGATAGTAATACAATTAATAAAGGTGTGTTTTCTTATTCAGATGATTTTGAAAGCTTCCGAAAGCAGTTCCCCCACGCAAGATCATGAGACAAAAAGAAAACATATAGTTCATATAAAGAAAGCAAGGTAGATAAAATAATTATTATACAAGAAGCTAAACTGTTACAATTTGAAATTATCTATTGATTAGTTAGCTGACAATATGTAAAAGCAAGTCAAAGATGGGTTAAGTGATTAGTTCACAATCCAGTAATGATGAAAAATAGAATAAAAGAAGTATGTAGAAAACTAATACTTGATTGAAAGAATGCAGAAGCAAAGAGATGATTTGGCGAAAGTTTTCCTCAGTTTGATTGAAAATTAATATTTAAGGAAATAAGAGATGAAAAAACAACCTTATTGCATAACTCCATAATCAATGCAAAATAAACAAAAAGTGATTGATTTTCTCAAACACCTTAAAGGAACAAGCAATATGCAAGTGAGCACCCTAAATGCTCCAGTTAAGTTTAGTGAAACTAATGGTAAAAGTAATATATATTTCTGCTGAGGTATAAAAAGCCAAATGGATAAGCGTTGCGATGATAGCGATATATGATTAAAGAAATATTTAGCTATTGATATTGACATAAGAAATGATCACTATCTAGCAACATGAGAGGTTATTAGCCAAGAAGACATGAGAAAAGTGTTTGGTGAGATTGTAGTAAGGCTTTCACTTAAGTGATATGATGATTATTGTGCATTAGTGGACAGCTGAAATTGATTACACATATACTGGACGGGTAAAGAGAGAGAGTTTGAAAGATCAGTTTATCAAAACTGAATAAAACAATTACAGAGTAATATAAATCACATTATAAAAGATCTATGATTTGTTTGTGACCCAGCGTGTACAAACTTATCGAGAATAATGAGATTACCATGAACTATAAACCCAAGAAAGAAAGAGACTAAGTTAATTAAATATGATTTATGACCAACAGAAGCTGAGATATTGTGGTTCGAAGACAAAGACAGTGAAACGTTTGATATGCTAGAACAGCTTGCAGATATGTATAAGGAAGAAGAAGCCAAAGAAAAAAAGGAAAAGGTTGAAGCAAAGAGAGAGATTAAGGGAACGTACAAGAAGTCAGACGATATGTGGACAGAGATCAACTCTATACCTGTACAAGAAATAGCAGAATATGTACGGTGAGTGACTGCAACGCAGGACGACGGAGAAGTCATAACTCTTAAAGAGCCACACAAGAACATGTGAGCATACGTATATAAACCATACAACGTAGTGTACAATCAATGATCTAGTTTGATAAAAACTACACGCACAACATTTACACCGTTTGAGCTTATATGTTTTGAGATGATGGACTGAGACAGGAAAGCAACAATTGATTGGTTTGCTAGTAAGTATAGCATCAACACATCTATGAAGCTTACGGAACAAACAGAGATAGAAACTAGGGATTTCGAGATACAATGATACTTATTCCCAGATGATATATTTGACGATACTTTTGATTGTGTTATGAGTGGTGAGCTTGTAACAATAGTCGCCGAGTCTAACACTGGTAAAACAACATTTGCTATGGATATGATCGCAAGGAACATTAAGAGAGGTAAAAAGTGTCTATACATAAACTTAGAGTTTGGAATCGAGCAAGTAGCCACAAACAATTGGTTATTTATGAATTGAAAGCGTAAAAGAAACATAACTGATCTTGACCCATTAAGTCCAGAAGAGCAGAAAAAACTTAATGCTTATGTTAAAAACTATCTATGAAATTTCGATTATGCTAATAAACCTTGATGAATAGATCTTGATGACTTAGTTCAAATGATATTAGATAAAAATAAAGAATGATACTGATTTATTATACTTGATACATTTTCAATGATAAACGGTAATAGTGATGAGAACGCATACAGTAACCAGAACAAAGCTATGATAAAGCTACAAGAGCTATGTCAGAAAACATGAGTAACCATAGTACAACTACATCACACCAATAAGAGTTGAGTAATGGAGTGATCCAAAAAGATACTTAACTTATCAAATACATTAATAACTATGACTATGGAAACCGATGACTATGACGATGTAAGATATACAAAGGCAATACTAACAAAAGATAAGTTCACTAAAAAAACAGAAGTTAACTTCAGACGAGAGAATAGAGAACGTATTATTTATAACCCTTAAAACAATGCCAATTAATATAAGTAATAAAACACAACCTAGTCAGACTAAATAACTTTATTTTTATACAACCAATGAATAAATACGAAAAACTAAAGCTAATCATCAAAAAGTACGAGTCATCTCATAAATGAAAACTATTAGATTTTGCTAAATACGATGAGCGAGAGTGTTATCCATCTAATCTAATTTACTTCATAAACTGAAACCATAAATCTATCTCTTACCACGAACTTTTATCTATAGACAGTTGACTCATGGAAGCGGTCAAGTGGAGAACACCAACGGACGAATCATTTGGATTTATTTATATCGAGGATACTCGGGTACAAGAATTACAATACCATTATATGGCGATTTCTATGCTCACCGCAAATCAAAAACTAGATTACTTCTTAGCCAACATTGACGAAAGTCAGATTTAATTATTTATAAAAATAAATGATCCACAAAATAAACTTAGATAATCTATTACAACAGACAAAATATCTATACGAGACAATAGATGCATCTAAACTAGAAAAAAGAACAAAGTTAGAGTATTGAATGCGAAAAAGAATATTTTCTTGAAAATGAATAAATGACCAAACACTAGTTAAACTATACGATCTATGATATGATAGTAAGATTATATATTCTAATTATAATAAGTAAATATAAAAAATAAAATAGATTTGCTTTTTTACAACCTAATGTGTATAATAAGAACATCAAGTTATGGAGGAGCTACCCAGCACGAAGTACCCTGATAATCTCTGACCAGCCACCAGTAGTGCAAGACACTCGAGCTAATCAGACCAAGTATTTATTACCAATTCTACACCAATGACCTACGATCAACGACTACAAGCACAGTGCCACATACTAGACGAAAAACAACGAGAAGTAACAGGTGAAGCAAGACAAAATATTAGAAAAACTCTAAGAGAATATCAATCAAGACTATTGTGATACGACACTAGAGACTTACCAATACAAGCACACGAGATAGAATATGATCGTGAAACATTACGACCAGAATGGAAGAAAAAAGAATATGCAGATCACAGAAAATATAAAGCAACAGAAGTATCAAGTAGGAGTTATAATTGAGACTAATTATTTATTATGAATATTTATATTATGCAAAAACAACTATCATCATATGACAATAAATTAGTGGACTTATACATAAGATATGTAACAAAACTCAAAACAGAAAAAAAGAGAGATTGAACTCTAATAAACCCACGAGCTAAGAATGTTCTGGATGATCAATATATAAACTACTTTATGCAAGTAAAGCAAACAGGCTTACACCTAGACTGAAAACATATTAGTATACAATCAACATGAATAAGCTATGATTACGTAGCACTTAAGAATATGATGCTACTAGCATATCCCGAGTCAATGGTTGATATAGAACTAGTCCACGAATGAGATGATATCAAATTTGATAAATCTAGTTGATCAATAAACTACACACACAATATCGCTGATCCATTTGCAAAAAAAGATGATAACATTGTATGAGCTTACGTTGTAATCAAAAACAAAAGATGAGAGTTTTTAACAACTCTTTGAAAGTTAGATCTTGAAAAACACAGAAAAACAGCAAAACAAGATTATATCTGGAGTGCGTGGTTTGCCGAGATGTGTATGAAAACGGTAATGAAAAAAGCATGCAAAACTCACTTTAACGATATATTTGAAACAATCGAAGATCAAGATAATCAAAACCACTCATTAGATAACTGAGACATAGATATTGACCACAAATCTGTAATTGATTTAATTGATGATATTGATGCACTAAGAAAATACGCAACAGACAACACATGAAAATGAAAAGATTTGGACAATTACCTTTTAGAACGTTCTAAAATTATCAAATGAAAATCCACAACATAGATCAATGAACTCCAGAACGATTTGCAGTCAGACAACTCAAAATGACTGCAAGCCACGCACAGGCAATAGGATCTAATGGAAAATGATTAGAAACATACATTAAAGAGATGATGTCAGAACATTACAGCAGTGCAGAAAAAGAGCACCACAGCAATGCACACACTGATAGATGACACGAGCTTGAACCCCTTGCAAGATGAATGTATGAGCTTGAAACAGGAAATCAAGTTACAGAAGTTTGATTTATTGAATACGATGAACACGTATGATGTAGTCCCGATGGACTGGTTAATAATGAATGACTTCTGGAGATCAAATGTCAAAGCGATAAAGTACACTTTGAACTGATACTAAACGGTAAGATCGACACAGGATACGTACGACAGATGCAAATGCAAATGTACGTCTCTGGTCGCCAATGGTGTGACTTCGTGGCTTACAATCCAAACTACAAGCAATCACTGCGGATCAAGAGGGTACATATTGACCCTGACGCTCAAGATAAGCTAGCAAAGTGATTTGTATCGTGAAAAAGTCAGATTTTAGAAATTATCAATAAATTATGACACTAGACGAATTACTAATTTATCGAACTACTACAGAACGCCACCTCACAGAAGTGGCAGTAGAGTTTAACAAAGCCAACAAGATCCGCAGGGAGACAGAAGCTCAATATGTAATAGATTGAAACAGTAAAGTAAAAGCTGAAGCATTATTCATCGTAAAACACAAAGAAGATCGAGACCTCTATCAAACACGAAAAGAGGAACTAATCAAAGCAGAGTCAAACGAAAAACAAGTCAGCAAAACTTATTATCAAGCGAGAGACTGACAAGGCAAAGGAGATAATATTGATAGTGCAATCGCTAAGTTAGTACAAGATATGTAAGTCAGACTATTTAATTATCATAAACTACAAATGTTTTGAACAAAAGAAGAAATACTAGCTACACCTGAAATATGAGAAGGTCAAGATATATGACTATTCGATAGTGTTATATTGATACCAACAGAAGAAGAACATGATAGCTGATTTATGAATATGAAAATCATTATAGTAAGAGGAACTAATGTAATTGGAATGGTGTTTGGATCTTCTGATATATTAGAGATATTATTATCAATAAATAAACAAAGAAAACGGAAAATAGATTTATTACCAAGCTGATTTTTTAGATTGTTTTCTTCATTAAAAAATCAACTATCGTATTCTAAAAAGTATTGATTATTCGAAATATCATAAAAATAAGACCGAAAAGTCTCTAAAATAATTTATTATATTATTATTATTATAATCATGAATTTTCAATGAATCGTAAAAGCAGTAACACCTAAAATTATTGTATGACAAAAGGATACTCCTAAGATATCTATCGTAGTGGAAGAAATCAAAGACATGTATCCTGAAAGTGTATTGATTGACTGGATGGGAGAAGAGAAAGTTGCCCTAGTAGAACACTTAGAAGTAGGCTCAGAGGTCGCCGTAACTTTTAACGCTAGAACAAGCGAATACAACTACAGATTCTATCAGAACAACAACTGATATATAATTGAAACACTTAGTGAACCCAAACTAGAAGATTTTGCATTTTAACCCTTACGGGTTAATTAATACACCTTGTTTGTAGAATTGGTAGGGTGTATTAATTAACTTATGAGTATTTATTTAATCTGACTTAAATGATGATCGAACGTTTGTACCTTCTCAAAAAACTTCCAAAATAACCCCACACTAATCACCCTCGATGACTGGGAGAAGCGAACACAAGAGCCAAGTCAGACACCTTAATTATCCCAATTGTCAAGCCACCTTACTCAATTATTAACAATAGATTTGCTTTTTTTAAGTGATAGGGATATAATAAATACAGTAACTTTAATTACTAATTCTACACACAAATGACAAACAAACAAAACTTTATCGTATTTTGCGTTGTATATTTTATTATCGTAGTGATCTGACTAATTGTATTCTTCGGTCATGCTAACGCTCAAACCGTAGATGCCCGTATTACAAACAACGGATATGATTGCTTCAATTATGAAATAAAATCATATCAAATGCAAAGATTGCAGTCTATGTGGATATACTCCACTTGATTAAGAAAAATGGTTATACAATATAAAATAAACAAGCTATACCCTAGCTATATGAATACGCAAGTATTGTGCCTTTGATTTACTAACGAACCCAACTAATATGACCGAACACGAAAAATTATGATTCCCAAAATACTGGGTAATCAGAAACTCAGTAGATCCTAGACGAGATGATTTTTTATCGTGGTTTAATAAATTTTATCATGAGACTAGAGGTGATATCTGGAATTACTACGGATATAATTGAACTACAGACTTATGAGCAGACGTTCATTACCATAGAACAGCATTTAAAAACAACCCAACCATGATCACTCTCGATCAACGAGAGAAACGAACTAAACATAATCCAAGTCAGACTAAACCATTATCACCAGTACGATCATGTAACTATGATGGAAAGACACGAACTAAAGATAGTATAGATTGAGTCAAAATAACGGACTTACAAGAAGAGCTAGAGAATAATAAGGAAAGGAACAAAGAAATAAATAGAATCATATTACAACGTAGAAATTTATTCAGAAACCTAGACAAAAAAAATACTAATCAATATTGTTAATAACCCATCATCTCACTAAGGGGAGGTGCTTATATAAGTGTATAAGCTCAGTGGTAGAGCTACACCACAATCAGTAGCGTGGTCATAGGTTCAATTCCTATTGCACTTATATAAGCATCTATGCTTAATATTTAATTACTTACTAACTATTACTATGTGATTATTATCATGATTACTATCCACAGTTGTGAATGTAGTAACCCTACCACTAGCTATTGGATGAGATGTTATAGATGCAGTGACAGACAATAACACGTTTGATAGATCAAAAACGCTCAATAAATTAGAGGATATTTGAGATTCTGTCAAAGATACCTTTGATTGAGAGCTTGTATAACTTATCTACAATCTACCCCAGTGGTAGAAATAGACAAGTTGTCTAATACCTATAATAGGTATCTTAATTCCTTATCCAACCTATGAAAGTTATTCTATTCTGACTTGCTCTTGTAAGTCTTGGTAATGTGTGTTTTGCTTCTGACCTAAGAGGTGAGGTCATTGAGAAATCGTCCGAGTTTATACGCAAATACGAATGAGTAAGGTATGTTGCATATCCAGACTGAGCATGACACGCTATATGATTTTGAACCAAGTCTTATGCAGGAGAAACTATAGACCACGAACAAGCATGGACAAGATTCAACAAAGAATTAGAACGGAGAGTAGACAAGGTAATGTGAGAAAATAACTTAAACGTAAATCAGCTATCAGCACTTGTATCACTCTATTATAACTGTCCATCTTGTTATAGAAGCATAAGTAGAATGACTACCAAATATAATTGGTTAGCTCACGATAAAGTATGTAATGGCGGAGTATGTACACCTATTAGGTGACTCACTAAAAGAAGAACCGCAGAGCGAGATATGTATAATGAGTGACTAATATACAACCCAGCAATAGATGAATGAATAAAAATAAACGACTGATACAAAAAAGAATGTACTCGAGTTGCTGACGTAAGAGTAGACCAGTACGTCCAAGTAGACAGCTGGTTGTGAATAATACTAAACATATTTAGACCAAAAGAAAAGAGCAAAGTATTTATTTGTAACAATATTTAATAATGCAAAAATACATCTGACGAGCTATGCTACTAATAGTTACTATAGTATCAGGATTGAATATCCACCATAAGAATAGAATGATTGAAACCATGAACTCTGCACTCGATAATACTATGGATGCGACAACAATTGAAATCGAACAAATAAAACAAGAGAAGAGAGCGAGAGAAACGGCTTTCTACTCAGCACAGAAGCAGTCAGACTCACTAATTAACAACCTATGCAACGACTATTCAATGATACCATATGATTATGTAATAAACGGAACGTGTTCTAATATAAATAAATAATGATAAAGTATCTACCAATAATATATCTTATAGTATCGAAAATTATTTTACTACTAATTGTAATATGATGAAAGTAACAGATCTAAAAAAGTTTACTGAAGGTGAAATGGTCGAGGTTAGTGAAGATGAAGATTTCTCAAGCTATTTTTATTGAGTGCATCTTGCCACGATAAAATGAGCCCTAGAACCCTATATAATATCGTGGGAAGAAGAAATAGATAAGCGTGATAGATGAGAGGAGTTTTATTGTTCTATATATAAATATGTAAGAAAACTCTCGCCACCAAAAGAAATGACAGTTAAACAAATAGAAGATAAATTATGATACAAAGTAACAATAATTTAACTTATAATAAAACATTATGACTAACGAAATAAAGAACCATACCGAGCAAGCTAAATTCAGATCATTGGTGGATGAGATCGTGATGATCTAACCGATGATCAGTGGTTGACTCACCTGGAGGAGGAGTTGATGGACGCTATAAACTACATATGAGCTAAAAAACATAATTCAAGGCGTAACAATATGTAGTATTAATTTATTATTTTACTATATCGCATGAACTCGAAAGAAAAAAAAATTTATGATGAAATTATAAGAGCATACAATGGTATAAGATGTAGTAATAAATACCTATTAGAAGTTATTGAAAGAACAAAAGAACAACAAAAAGGAATGTGAATTACTTATGACCCAAAACACATTATGAGTATAATGCGATCCAAAGAATATAAATTAACTGACTATATAGATAGAAGAAGAAACCTTATAAACATACCAAACTATTGTCAGATTACCTGAGAGAAAGTAGATAAATCAGTAATTAAGAAAGCACTAATTGAATATAGGTCAAACAATTATAAAGAATAACAACAATAAACCGCTTGCAATTTATATACCCTGGGTTATAAGTTATCTATGATAATAGAATTACTATGAAACCCCTACAGTACTAACAATATCTACTTCAGGAATTGAAAGTCTGGATTTATGAAAAAACGCCCAAGACAGCAAAAAGATAGTTATATAGCACAAGCAAACTCCAAATACAAATGATCAATATTATATTGTGATATAGTAATTGAAGCAAATATATATTTTTGAGACAGGAGAACTAGGGATATTGATAACTACAACAAATTATGGATGGACTCTCTAAGTGGAATATTGTATGAAGACGATAAGCAGATAATAGGTCTAATATTATACAAGCATTATGACAAAGAAAATCCTCGTATTACTATAGATGTAAAATGAATTATGTAAGTATTGCACTAAATAGCAGAAAACTAGAGTACATGCCAGTATCTGAATTATGCAGATCAATAAGGTCAATGGATGTAGATCATATATTATGAAGATGAGGCAAAAGAAATATTGATAATCGTATGTATGATCCATATAATATGATATTTCTATGTAGACACTGCCACACTAACAAATGATGACGAGAGTGGAAACAAAACGCCAAACATATAGCAAAACAATCAATAGAGCCAGTTTTATAATATTATTATAACATAATGAACTATAAACAACTAGCTAAATTAATAAAATACGTCTATTACATCATCATGGAATGACGACCCAAAGAAAAAGAAGTTTTCATCGATTCTAAATACTTAAACGGGACAATAAAAACAAACAATAGCGTAAAGTCTATTGTACAGAACTTAAAATGAAACTACTGACTAAAAGCAAGATATTGTAATGAAGAATGAATTGAATGATATTATTTTAAGCCAGTAGACTACGACAAGATTATAAAAATAGTAGGAAGAGGTCACATAGTCTCTCTCACTGGATATATTATTAATAACATTAACCATGGAGACAGAGTGTATATTGTGCTGATATAAAGAACGGTGATGACTATTACTTAGAAAAGACCCTGAATGAGTATACTTGTGTGTATCGTGTTCAGAAGACCACCCAGACCATAATCGTTACGATTGAGATGAAGAGTGACGAGCATTACATATGATATGAAGCTGAGATATACAATATGTAGACTAACTTACTATTATAATATATTATATTATGCTAACACATCAACAAGTAACAGAGCTATGTATATGCAACAGACAAGATCTAATAGATCCTATCAATAAACACTGATCTAAGGTAGCTAAAGAGAACGGTAACAAGACCTTCACAATCTATCGACCAACACACTGAGTAAGTGAAGACATAACAGAGAAGGAGTTTATAGACAATTGTATATCAGTAATATAGTATTATATAACCAAAAACAAACATGTCAAAGAAAACCAAACCAAAGAAGACTAAGAAGATTTACTAATAACAACTATCGTATGACTAGAATAGACAAAGAGAAGAACATCAACAAAGTAGCAGTAGCATTACTAAACAATCCTCTATGAACACAGAGAGAGATAGCAAAGTCTGCATGAATACCGCTATCTACTGCTAATAGAGCTATTCATGAAGTGGGACAAAGCGGGACTAAAAGTGAAACCATAGAAGAGATCATCAGTAACGACACTGAGATAACAAGATTATGACAGAAGATACTAGTAGAAAGGATGAGGGACGACAAGATAAACAATAGAGATATATTGACTGCAGTAGATCAAGCAGCCAAGAGAAGATCTATATTTATTGGTAACCTAACTGATGAAGATTGAGGACTAAAGGATACTAAGGTAATGTCTATTGAAGAGCTTTTATCTATTGTTAATAAATAATGAGAGAGCAAGCAGTTATCACACTAAGATATAAACACACATATGATGTACTGCTTGAATTCTTAAACCAACACGAGTGAAGAAAGCAGTACATACCACTGCACGAGTTTCAAACATATCTATCCGATAAAGTATGATCACCTGATGTAATGCGATGAGCCAACAAACAAACACAGGATCAGAATATAGCAGAGACCAAGAGTAAGAGGCGTGATGACTAATTGACTTTGATCAGACCAAGTGTACTATCTTTTATGACACTCACAGAACTAGTAACACAAATATCAGCTGATATACTAAGAGACCCAAGCAATAGAGTTTGGTCTTTGTTGAACTTAAGAAGACAGATAAACTTAGCATATCAAACACTCCAGTCAGACTTGATTGGATTTATTGCTACATCAGAAAAGTCAGCAAACATATCACTGATACCTTGAACGGCTGAGTATTCACTTCCTAGTGACTATTTATCAACGGAGTCTGTAAGGATAATCAATTGATTAAACTATTCTTATGAGCTTGATCTAATTAGTAAGTCAGATACATCAGGTCAGTCATGATGATCTAACGCATACTACATCTATGGTGGTCTGATTGGCTTCTATCCGATAGCTATTAAGTCAGAAACGGCACAGATGCTATATAACGCTAAACTACCCGATCTGTCTGATTCACAGGACACAGCGACACCAGTAGAAGCTAATGAGGCAATCAAATATCTTACTGCTGCAATATGCTTTAAGCAAGTGGCTAAGTTTGATAATGCACAAATGTATGAGCAAGAATACTTCAAACAGATCAACAGGATAAAAGTATTGTTGTTTGGTGATGCAAACTTCGATTATATGCCAAGTAGAAGTAGGTAGTACTTAAGCACGATTAGTGAACATTACTCTGTAGTAAACTATAAAAAAATATGCTAAAGAAATATAATAAATTCACATGATGACTTAATCTCACACAATCATCTACTATAGGTGATGGAGATTTTTCAATCATGACTAATATGCTGTATAACCAAGCAAACCAAGTACAAACAAGAAGAGGTTATATTAAGTTTGGAAACAGCGTATGATCAACACCGTTCAGCTCTTACTTCTTTCACAAGAGAGATGACACAGGGGCTATCATATGCTTATGAGTAGCAGGCACTGTGATGTATAAGTTTGATGGTACAAACTGGTCAAGCATCAAGACAGGACTCACAGCAGTAGACTGAGACGGCAATCCCACTAGATGGGATTTTGCCGTATATAAGAACATAGTCTATATGTGCGATGGATATAACAATTACGCTAGCTGGAATGGTACAACATACACAGAATATCCAACACAACCAAAGTGTAAGTATATATCATATCTATTAGATGCGATCTACTGTACAGGAGAGATTGCAAATCCAATCACAATATACCACACTGCGGTACAGCCCGCCAACGCCAACACAATAACTACGGATGCAGTAGTAATATGATGAGAAGAGTGAGGCAAGATCAACGCACTATATGAGTACGGTCAGACCGTGTTATTATTCAAGGATAATACTGTGTACGCTTATCTACCATGACAGTCAGGAACTAAGCTAGATACACAATCATGAGGATATTCAGATAGATCAGTATCAGTTGTGGAAAACTCACTTGTATTCCTATCAGATAGATGAGTAGATACACTCAAGTTTAGAAACTGAGTTACGTGAGCTTCTGCGTTAGAAAGTAAACCTTTATGAGAAAAAGTGAGGGAGCTGACAAAACTTATACAGCCAAAGTTCTATAACTCTAACGTAGCGTACTACAACAAAGCAACAAATAATTATTACTTTTGTTATGATTCTGACTGAGATGATAGACCAGATAAAACACTAGTCTACTCAAGTAGTACACAATGATGGTCAGAATACCTACTGCCACCGATGTTTGATATGTGAGAGTACATAACAGACGAGTGAATAGCTAAACATGTATTCACATCAGCACTATGATGACAGATGTATGAGCTAGAAGTATGATTTGATGACGACTGAGCAAAAATACAGGCAGAACTACAAACAAAGTCATTTGATTTCTGAGACCCGTGACAAACATACTCAGTATCATTTGTAGATATAACATGATTTAAACAAGAGTGATGAGAGATAACAATAAAAATCATATGAGATTCATGAGTTGTACAGGAAGCAACAATAACAGATACAAACATAACAATAAATAGAACATGATCACAACCATTAGGACAGAGACCACTATGATTAGATCCTATATGATGACTTAATACTGGTAATGATCTTAAACTATATCCCTTTACAATCAAAGTACCAATGTATCAGTATCTATCTACTATAGCAGTAAACATTAGTTGAACAGTACAGTTCATATTCGAAAAGATAACTATCAATGTTGATGGTCAACCAGTAGAACTATTTAATTATAACAACGTATTGTAATGTCAAATATATCTAAATATCCATTAGTAGACTGATTCGAAACCACACTATCACAGGAGTGGGATTGATCAACAGGTACAATCAACGTGAATGATACACCTTGATTTACATTTCCAGCATGAGTTACAACATATATCATTATTAATCCAGACAACGACAAAATCCAGCTAGCAGAAATTAACGCATATGATGCTTGAGCTAAAACAATCACAATCAACAACGTTACGTTGGAAAAGTGAGCAAGTTTGAACTATTCAGCTAAAACACACTCAATAGGTTCAATAGTTAGACTCAGTAACAACTATGAGTTCTGGAAAGGCGTTGTGTCCTCTATTTCATCTAAGCTAGATTCAGATGCCGATCGGACACGGAGTGCAGCGACTAATTATGCAGGTATGTCAGGTAAGTCTCTCACAGAAGCACAGAGAGACGCACTCACAGGAGCTAATGGTATGATCATATTGAATACTACAAGTGGAGTACTCAATCAATACATCTGAGGAGCATGGGCGTCATTTGCTACGGGTACAACACCAAATGCTAGTGAGACTGTATCGGGTAAAGTAGAAATTGCAACAGATGCACAGATTACAGCAGGAACAGCAACAGGAGAAACAGCTGCAGAGCTTGTAGCCACTCCCGTACAACAAAGGAAGTCTATATCTCTTAAGGCAAGTGTAACTACTACAGCAGATGCAAACGAATTTGTACTCAATCAAGGCGGAGTAGATAACAGAATAACACAACTCCTACTAAGAGATCAGATCGCAGCAAGTGCTGCACAGAGGTGATTTATTGAGATCCTAACAGATGCTGAAGCAATAACAGGTACTGACGAAGTCAGAGCTGTAAACGCAAAACAATTGGTCGATGAGGCAAGAAATAGACCATCAACAATAATTGCTGGGACAGTTTATACAGCGAGCTCAATTGGAATTACTGGTTTTAGTAGTACAACATACGTAATGATATGCTCATGAACTCCAGTAAGAGGATGAACATACAGGGTTACTTGAACACTATCAGTTTGAGTCTCAACAAACGCTTCATTGCAAATACGCATTAGTGGTACGCAAGTTTGATCTACCGTTGATGCATATTTCTCAGATGCATCATTTTCTATTGATGTAATCACTACGGCATGACAAACCATAGAAGTGCGGTGACTGAGGCATCGATGATATACTTCACACCTAGTATCTTATCTTGTAAGATACGATATGTGATTTACTAATTACACATACACTACATCTTAATAATTACTTAAATAACTTACACCTATGTCACAAAAACGAAACGATAGGACGAAACAATGGGACGTATACACTCCATGAGTAAATGTAAGTTTTGATCCTTCATTCAATCCAGCCAGAACGCCAGATCAAGTCAGGGCTCAGGATAATGCATCTAATGAAGCAAGTTCTATAAAGAATAGAGTAGCGAGGCCTACTAACTTACTAACTGGCGGTACTAATCAACCATGAGACGCAACAAGGCAGGCTACACCAGCCATACCCCAAACTACACTTGCGAACAGATTTGGTGGGTTAGATCGTGCGAATAACGCAGATCAAGCGTCCAGGGGTCTTATAGCACAAACTGCACAACCCGCACAACCCGCAAGACCAACTGCAGAAAATCCGCTAGTAATTAGAGAAGCTAAAAAGCAATCATTTGATGCTGTAGACTTTAGTTGACTAGATGCTATGAGTCCACAAGATATCAGGAGGTTTATCACTCAGCTACAAGCAAAAGCAAGTAGAGGACAAGAGATAACTTACGAAGAGCAAGTATTGTTGGTTGAGGCTAACAATAAGATTCAAGATGTAAGAGCACAGCAAGTAGTTAATCCATATAATGAGCAGATAGCATCAGAGCAACAGGCAAGAGACACAGAGGCTGCAAGACTAAGAACACAATCTGAAACACTAATGACAGCAGAGGAGCAAAGATTAAACTCAATATATCAACAGAGATCACAACAAGCCACAGAACAAGGAGCAAGAGCATCACAAGCATGAGCTAGAAGTATGTCATTTAGTGGACTAGGTAGGTCTACCTTTAATGCAGATCAGCAAGTTAGAATACAAGAGCAAACTAATCAGAACCTATCTATATTAGATAGAGCAAAAAATCTAGATATTGAGTTATATAGGGCTAAGCTAGCGTGATTAGATAGCAAGTCATTAGAATCATATCAGATAAGAATTAATACATTACTAACTGATTCTGCTAAGTTCATGGCAGAACAAGCAATTGAAATCAATAGTTTTAACGAAAAGAACAACGCATCATATCAAGAAGCTATACAAAATATTCTTGAATATGCTCAAAACTATATAGATCCTAATGTTCAACTTACTGAGGAACAACTACAAGAAGCAGACTCATATGCTAAACTTCTTATCGACAAAGATGGTCAGATAAACGAAAAGATACTATGAGTAATTGATCCAAGACTAATGGGTGCAGCAATAAAGAGAGCAGCAGAAATCAAATGAGCGATCCCAGACAAAGAAGAGTTTGACTTCATTGATGCAGGTGGATGAATGATTGCAAGAACAAACGATAAAACTGGAGATATAGAATGGTTTCAATGAGATGTTAAATTGAGTCCACTGGATCAAGCAAAGATCAATGAGATGAATGCATCAACTAATAATACTAATGCACAGACTAATGAGATTACTAATCCACAATCAGTAATAGACTTCTCCACTAATAAGAGATGAAAACAATTATTACAATGTGGTGAATTGGTAAACGATTATCTATTACAAGTCACAGGCAAAGATCCAACAGGTAGCTCAAGATTTGCAAACACTCTTGATCAAAAGATGTCAGCACTTAAATCACTATGAATAAGTAACTGACCAACCCAATGAGGTATATTTGTATCTAACCCATTAGGCAACAAGGTGTGACATACTGGTATCGTACAGACAGTTAATGCAGATGGTAGTTTCACTGTGTTAGAGGCTAACGCTAGTGGCTCAAAAGCGTGAGAAGCTCCTAGACTTAAAACATACAGTAGTAGTGCATGAATGAGTTTTAGTAATGCTCCACAGCAAAATCAGTGACCAAAGGAATACAATGATACACAAAAGAATATGATGAGACAAATGGACGCTAAAAACATTTCTCCTTGAGAAATGAAGATGTTAAAGAATGCGTGATTAAACGAACAGGACGTATATAATTATAAAGCAACCGTGACGGAAGATAGACGACAAAGTTGATTAAATGATGATGAGATAAAGAGAGTAAACTCAATGTGAGATGATTTTTATGCAACACCGACAGCAAAAACTTTTAATAAAATACAAGAGGCATATAGATTTTCGCAAACAGTATGAGCATGAGAAAGTTCAACAGACAATCAAGCATTAATATATGCTTTTGCAAAAGCGATGGATCCAGATAGCGTAGTAAGAGAATGAGAATATGCAACAGTACAAAAATACTCACAGACTCGATGAGATCAGTTTGGAATGAAGGTTAATCGTGTACTTAATAACCAAGAGTTTATTAGTCCAAAAGCCAGAAAGAATATGATAGCTACAATCAAGAGTAAGTATTCGGCATCTGAATGACAATATAACATAGAAAGAGACACTTATATTAAAAGGATAAACGACTACGCTTGATCTGACATATGATCCAAAGTAATACCAACTAATGTAAAATGAGATACACCGACACCACCACCAGTATCAAACCTAGCTAATCCTAGTGCAGTAACATGATGAACAGCAGATAATCCTTTATGACTTGATCTATAGCTAATGATCCCATACGCACAAAAAAAAAGCATAGATCCTAGATTATTAGTGTCACAGTGAATTACTAATAATCCTAACCCAATAAATAGCATAAGAAATAAGGTTGCAACTACTGGACAGTTAACGACTCCAGTGGTTTCTTCACCTATACAGACTCCACAACAACTTATGAGACCAATGAGTCAGGAGATCCCAGTGGTTACACCTCCTAAGCAAGAGATGCCACAACAAATTAGAGATAATCTTATTGCTGGCACAACATCACAAGAGTCACTACAGCCACAAAAGCCTATAAAGTTAACAGTAGATCAGTTTGCAACAAAGATAAAACAACAATATCCTCAATATGATTGAATAGATAACGAAACACTAACTCAAAAGATCCTACAAAAATATCCTACATATGCAGATAGAGTTGATTATAGTATAGGTAATACAATAACTCAAACACCTCAAAGAGTAGAGCCACAGTTCCAGATGGGAGAAAGACCATTATCTAATCCAACACTGATCGAGTCACTCAAGAACATATGAAACTCCGCAACTGAGTCATTTACAAGAAGATCACAAAAGATACAAGAGTGACAAGTCAGGTTCTCTTGAGATACATGAAAGGACGTGTGATTAGACTTAATGAACAGTCTATGACAAGCAATGTGAGTATTCACTGACGTTACGTGATCCATAATATGAGAGACCGCAAAATTTGCTTATTCTAAACTACCAGATGTAGCAAGGAGAGAGTTCAGAGAAATGGCAGAGTCTACAATGGCAAGACCAGAAGTACAGTTTTGATTGTCCAAAGTATCAGAGTGAATGGAGTCATATGATCAATGGAAAACAGAAAATCCAGACACTGCAGTAGTGACTGATTTCTTCATCAACTTAGCCATGACCGCAGCTGAACTTGTTGGTCTTGGTCCAGCATGAAAGTGACTTACTAAAGTAGTTGATAACACAGCTACACTCGCAAAGTGACTGGCAAAAACAGTAGCTAAAACAGCAATACAACCTCTTAAAACTATTCAAGACATTATTCCAAAAGTGGGAGCATTGCCAGCTAAAAAAATAATAAATAAAAAAGCAAACACTATGTTGCAAAATATGAATAGGATAACCAAATGACAACAAGAGAAGTTTGAGAAAATGGCTTGAGAAAATGTATGAGAGTTCTTAAATAACAGATGAATTACGCAGTGATGAGATAATGCAGTTGCTAAACTAGCTGATAAATTTATGGAAAGTAAAACAAAAGCAGAACAATGATTGTCAGCAGTCAAAGGACAACACAAATATAGTCCCGTTGGATACACAACAAGGGATTGAGACGTGGTATCTTATGAATGAGATGCACTAAGAGATATGCTTGATGATGCTTTAGATTTTGCAACACAAACCAAATCACCAGATAGAAAGTGGCTTGATACTATGTTAAAAAAGTACAATGATGACTGACTTACTTTAACTGATGTGAATAAAGCTAAAAGATATTATGAAAGAAATAATAAGTTTACATATGGTAAAGATATGACAATGTGATTAAAATCACAAGCAGCAACAAATATTGATAGTGCAGTAAGAAATCGACAATTCAAAATAGCAGAAGACAATGGATTTGTAAACCTAAAAAACATAAACAAGGAAACACAATGATACAGATATTTGTTGGATAAACTATCAACCAATGAGAATGGCAGACTATGAAACAACTGAATGTGATTAACTGACTGGATCGTAGCAGGTCAGATAGCAATAAATCCACAAGCAAT
>Ga0209284_10001441_pt1 | contig 36695 bp, 29 predicted proteins | sample FRY03_FD_187211 | JGI IMG/M metagenome (GOLD analysis project Ga0209284, IMG submission 187211) | Freshwater microbial communities from Lake Fryxell liftoff mats and glacier meltwater in Antarctica - FRY-03 (SPAdes) (version 2) | ecosystem: Environmental > Aquatic > Freshwater > Ice > Glacier... | reverse complement strand
TTCTGGCACCTGCCATGCAATTGGCTGCAGGATATCCAATAGATGCGCAAACCGCCAATAGTATGGAAAGGGGAAAAGATAGAATTAAACAATGGCCTTATAGCAAAAAAGTGTTTTTGGTTCATCAAGGAGAAAAAAGAGAAGCCCCAGAAGCCGGAGAAATATTTATTCAACAAGACCTGCTTAACACACTTACCAAATTGGTTGAAGCGGAGCAAGCGGCGTTAAAAAACAAAAAAACGCGCAAACAAGCTATACAAGCCGCATACGATCGTTTTTATAAAGGGGATATTGCCGATGAGTTTGTAAGAGGTAGCAAAGAACAAGGAGGCTTAATAACCAAACAAGATTTAGCCAACTGGAAAGTAAAAGAGGAAGAGCCTTCAATGATCAACTACAAAGGCGTAGAAGTATATAAATTGCAACAATGGACACAGGGACCGATGATGTTGCAGGCACTAAATATTGCAGAAAATTTCGATTTAAAAAGTATGGGTTATAATTCGCCCAAGTATATCAACACTATTTACCAAACAATGAGCCTAGCTTTTGCAGATCGTGATTTTTATTATGGCGATCCGGCATTTGCGCCAACCAAACAACCCATGAAAGGCCTGTTGAGCAAGGAATATGCAAAACAAAGAGCCCAATTAATTAATTCCGATAAGAATGTTCCAAATTTTGGACCGGGCGACCCTTATCCTTTTGAAGGATCAACAAATCCGTACACAGAACAAATTAAAAAGTGGAACCAAAGCACTGATAGTTTAAACAAAAGAAGTTTTCTGCCAACACACGATAGCAACGCTACTGCTATGTTAGAACAAGAATTATATATGGATCGTCTATGGCGCGGAACAACCAGTGTAGAAGCAGCAGATAAAGATGGATGGGTAGTTTCTATAACGCCTAGCGGCGGATGGTTACCAGCCTGTATTGCGGGAAATACCGGAGTAGGAATGAGTCAGCGTATGCAAAGCTTTGTATTAGACGCAAGTTTAAATCCATTTAATGTTGTTGAACCAGGAAAAAGACCAAGGGTTACACTAACTCCATCAATGGCATTAAAAGACGGTAACCCTTATTTAGCTTTTGCAGTGCAAGGTGGTGATACACAAGACCAAAACTTATTGCAATTCTTTTTAAATATGACCGAGTTTGGAATGACAGTTCAGCAGGCTACAGAAGCGGCAAACATCAACACCAATCAACTTTGGTTATCATTGGGAGGTAGCAAGTTGAGTGATCGTAAACCAAGAGCGGGAGATATTTTATTGTCGAATAAAACAACAGAAGCCAACAGAGAAGCGCTTAAGAAAATGGGCTATAAATTAAGTTTTGGCGAAAGAACAAGTGGTCCGATCAACGCCATTTTTTTAGATAAAAAACACGGAACCATTTGGGGTGGTTCATCTAATAATGGTGAAGATTATGGAATTGGGTGGTAGAACCGTTAAAAAGAAAAATAAACCAGTACTAATACGCATGCGATTAAAAAAGGAGTGTGTTATTTTAGCACAATAAATAAAAAACTAAATGCGTTAGCATTAAATTACTAAAATAATTAGTTTTATTAAATTTAAAAGTACTAGTTTTACAAACCATTAAATTGACTAATAAATAAGAACCCATGAGTAATGCAGAAAAACTGAAAGCGCTAAAGCTAACGATTGATAAAATCGACAAAGACTACGGTAAAGGAAGTGTAATGATGATGAACGAGAAGAGCACGGCCCCAATGGAAGTGATTTCTACTGGTTCAATAGGATTGGATACGGCATTGGGTGTTGGTGGATTACCAAAAGGAAGAATTATTGAAATATATGGACCAGAATCTTCTGGTAAAACAACCATTGCAATTCATGTTATTGCCGAAGCACAAAAAAAGGGTGGAATATGCGCCATAATTGATGCGGAACATGCTTTTGATAGCGCATATGCTAAAAAATTAGGCGTAGACGTAGATAATTTATTGATTTCTCAGCCAGACTATGGTGAGCAGGCATTAGAAATAGCGGATAGATTAATACTTTCTGGAGCAATTGATGTGGTGGTAATTGATTCTGTAGCTGCATTGGTCCCAAAAAGCGAATTAGAGGGGGAAATGGGCGATAGTAAAATGGGTCTGCATGCAAGATTAATGAGTCAAGCAATGCGAAAACTAACAGCAACAATTAATAAAACCAATACTATCTGCATTTTTATTAATCAGCTTAGAGAAAAAATTGGTGTGATGTTTGGAAATCCAGAAACTACAACTGGTGGAAATGCGCTCAAGTTTTATGCATCGGTTAGGTTAGACATCAGAAGAATGACACAAATAAAAGATGGAGATGCGGCAATTGGTAATAGAGTAAAGGTAAAAGTAGTAAAAAACAAAGTGGCGCCGCCTTTCAGAGCAGCAGAGTTCGATTTGGTATTTGGTGAAGGCATTAGCAAGGTTGGGGAAATTGTAGATATGGGCGTAGAACTAGGCATTGTTCAAAAAAGCGGAAGCTGGTTTAGTTACGACACCAATAAATTAGGACAAGGCAGAGAGTCTGTTAAAACACTATTGCACGATAATCCCGATTTGGCAAACGAAATAGAGGCTAAAATAAGGGCCAAATTAGTGGTAGTAGCAGAACCAGCTGTAGAAGCTGAAAAATAATGGGTTTGATGGGTTAGTAATAATATACCGGCAGTAATGCCGGTATTTTTATGTCAAAGCCATGGTTAGAAAGGTTGGCAAGTGTTAATTTATTCTCAATTAGTATACTATTAGACATATCCTTTGCGTTTTATTAGCATATATCCCGATAATTTCGGGGGTATATACTAATATATCCATCCAAATGATCTCAAGAGTACCCAGACAAATTCGGCTGAGCGGAGTAATTGGTTGGTCTTTATTACTCAACTTTATGAGTATAGGATCTTTTTGCTTTGCACAAAAGGGTCTTTCTTATGATATTCGTCCGTTTAAAAAAGATGGAATATTTCGCAATGATGATAAAGTTGGGTACGACTTGCGATTTAAAAATAATACAGGAGAAAAAGTTCGGGGTAGCATTAAGGTTGAAGTAAAAAACTATAAAGGAGAACAAACGTTTAATCAAGACATTGGATTCACCATTGATGCCAATAGAAGCTATGCCAATGATTTGAAATTAGAAAACGACAGAACGGTTGCAGGTTTTTATCAATTAAGATTAATTGTAACTGCCAATAAGTATAACGACACATTGTTTTACAGCTATGGTGTTGATCCAGAAAAAATATATTCGAACGTAAATCGTCCAACAGATTTTGATCAGTTTTGGGAAGACGCAAAAAGAGATCTTGTAAACATTGATCCAAAGTTTAGGGTTACAAGAAGAGGCGACCAAAGCACAAGAGATGTGGATGTTTTTTTAGTAGAGTTTCAATCACTCGATTATCAAACCATAAGGGGGTGGTTGTCTGTTCCAAAAGACAAAGGAAAGTACAATGTATTGTATGAATTACCCGGATACCTAGAAGATATGCGCCCCGATTCATTAAGAAAAGACATGGCGGTATTTAGACTAAATGTTAGGGGACACGGAAACAGTAAAGACAATACCAATGCCGACTTTAATACATTTAATATCATTAACCTAAACGATAAATATCGCTATATATATAGAGGTGTTTATATGGACGCCTTACGCGGACTAGATTTTATTTATAGAAACGAACAGCTAAAGCTTGATATTAAAAAAGTAATTGTAAAGGGTCAAGGTCAGGGAGCAGCATTAGCAGCTGTTGTAGCATCAATGGATACAAGACCAATGGGATGTATACTCGAAACACCGGTATATACAGATATGCGCACATTGTTTGTGTTAGCTGAAACACAAAGCGTTACACCATGGCCAGTGAAAAATTTTCAGGCCTATATATCTAATCCGCGCAATCGTTTAAACAAAGAAGGTTTGTTTAGAAACTGGGACTATTTTGATCCTGTAAACTTTGCTACAAATATTCGTTGTAAAGTTTTATTTGGTCACAATTTAAAGAATACTGTATGTCCACCTCAAGCTGCAATTGCATTATACAATCAAATAAGAATTGATAATAGAGAAATATTTATGAGCCCCGAAGAGGGAGGAATGAATTATGTGTATTATAGTTTTCAAAATTACTGGATTAAAAAAATATTCTAAAAAAAGACGCATGAAAAAAATAATTATAATCGTTTTGCTGGCAATAATTAGTAGTACCTCATATGCTGGTTTTCCTGTAGGCAGAGGAAAATATTTATTGGTACCTTCTTATAATTTATATACCGCAAGGGGTTTTTGGGATAAAGACGGAACTTATTTTGATTATACAAATAACGGTCGTTTTACCTCACACTATTTTGGTCTTTATGGAGGAATCGGAATTGGCGATAAATTGGATTTAATTGGAAACATTAATTACACAATGCAATCATTGCGAGAAACAAATAGAATACAATCCAATGCTAGTTTAGGTGATGCAACCGTAGGCTTACAATATTTGCTTAACAGTTTTGATTACTATAAATTTTTAACCGTTACTGGATCTTTAATTATTCCATTGTATACCAATACAACTGGAAAAGAACCTTTCACCGGGTTTCAATAAGTAGGAGGAGAAATTAAAATGTCTTTAGCAAGCACCAACAGAGAACGATTGAAAAATACTTATTATGACGTAACTGGTGGTTTGCGACAATACTTTAGTCCAGAAGGTCCAACGCAATTATTTTTAGATGCGCTTTTCGGAATTCCATTAAATGATAAAAATAAGATTACCTTTTCTATGAATGGGGTAAACTCTTCAAGTTCACTAACGGTGTTTAACCCAAACAACTTGAGTTTAAATAGATCGTTTTCTTATTTTAGATTAGGTGCAGGATTCGGAACAAAAATTAGCCAGAATAATCAAATTTTCTTCAATATTTTTTCTGATATATTCGGGAGAAACACAGGAAAGGGAAGCGGTGGATCAATTCAATTAGTAGCAAAATTGTAGTAATCGAATCAAAAGAAATATGAAGTCAAAAGAATATATACCAGCACTAACAGGTGTAAGAGGCTTAGCGGCCTTTTTAATTTTTTTAGACCATTACAATCAGAAAGGATTCCCTCCTTTATTATTTAGAATTTTTAATGAATTTCATTTTCCGTTGCCCATGTTTTTTGTGCTAAGCGGATTTTTAATTTGCCTTAGGTATTATGATAACGTAGAAGTGAACAAGCATTGGATGAGAAAATACATTAAGAACAGAATTGCTCGTGTTTACCCGATATACTTGATTTTAACGATTGCTACTTTTATAGTTGCATGGATCATTACCGACAATTCTATTTATAATGGGTTCTCATCAAAAATTGGAATATTCATAATGAATATTACTTTTTTAAGGGGCTTTTTTGATCAATTTAAATTTACGGGAATCGGTCAGGGCTGGTCGCTAACCGTTGAAGAGTGTTTTTATTTTTCAGCACCATTTTTTTTTCTACTTGTACAAAGAACAAAGAAATGGTTAATCTATCTTCCGTTGATGTTTATAGGAGTTGGAACATTATTTGTGATGATATTTAGGAATGTAAATTTTTATGGTTTTTTTGTTGATTTTAAATTCATGTTCATTTACACTTTTTTTGGTAGATGCGTTGAGTTTTTTGTTGGTATGGGACTTGCATTAATTATTAGAAAAAGTGATGACACAATTAAAAAAAATCCATTTTTTACATACCTCGGAATATTAGGAATTATAGGAACAACAACGGTTATGGTGATGCAACCAATTAGTGTAGAAGTGCCATTTGGTCTCTACCAACCCATTGGTATTTTCACCAATAACTTCATACTGCCATTTGCGATCGGCTCCTTCTTTTATGGTTTAATAAAAGAAAAATCCGTAATTAGATATCTGCTATCAACCCCATTTGGTCAGTTAAATGGCAGAAGCTCTTATATATTTTATTTAATACATCTTGGATTTATCGCCACGTTTGCAAGTGATTTTTTTGATTCTACCTCAACTAGTTTTTCTGAATGGTTAGATACAAAAGAATATTATTGGTTAGCAGAAAACCTAAGTAATCCTTTAGTTGGGCTCACCTTAATGTATTCGTTCTTGACAATTGTTTCGATTATATTATATAAAAATGTAGAAGAGCCATTGAATTTATATATTAGAAAATCTTCGTTTTTAGAGACGAAAAAAGTATAATGGTGATTAAGCAAAAAATAACACACGCAATTTTATTAGGCCTTGTCCTAATGTTTATAGTACTTATGCCATTTTCTGTAAGTGCTTTTCAAAAGGGTGCTCCTAAGGTAGATATTGTATTTAAAATAGAGCCTACAAATAGAAAGGCAAACTTTAGTGCACGGTTTCCTATTAAGTACAAGGTTAATATTATCAATAATTTTAAAACAGACCAAGAGGGAACTTTAGTTTACACCGTTATAAACTCTAAGGGCCAAGAAGTATTAACTAACTCAATGGACCTAAGGGTTAATGCAAGAAAAAAACTAGCCGCAAATTTTGAAATTCCGCTAGATATTGAAGACGATTATCAAATAAAAGCAACGCTTGAAACCAATGACTATAATGAAACCTTAGAGGGAGATTTTTCTTACACTGGACCTCCACGAAAAGCAAAAGATAGAAGGAATATGGTTAATCCATATTCAACAGCATGGGCCGCAGATAAGATTTCTGAAAATTCTCCAGCCAATTCAACTGTATTAAACGTAGAATCAACAAAAGATGCAGAGCCCGCTCCAATTGAAGAAGACAGCCCGGAAGAAGAAGGAGAAATAATTTCTAAAGTTAAAGCCTCAAGAGTTAACGGGTTGTATTATGATAAGGATGATGTTAAATACTCAATAACTATTAATAACAGGTATAAGATTAAACAAGAGGGGTCTTTTACCATGATTGTTGAAGACGAATTAGGAAACCTTATTAGCGAGAAAAAAACAAAAGTAAGATTAAGAAAGCGCGGAATAAAACATTTTAATGTAACGCTTCCTAAAGTAAGTGAAGCTGGTGTTTATAATGTAAAACTGGCAATTAATACATCTACCTACGACGATACTTCTTTATATGTATTTGGCTACAATATTAATAAAATTGCTAGGTCTATTAATATGCCACCAGATTTTGATGATTTTTGGAATAATACAATGGATGAACTTGCAAAAGTTGATCCTCAATACAAAATAACAAGAGACGAAAGCTTAAGCGCAAGGTATAATGATGTGTATAGAGTAGATATGATGAGTTTGGGTAACGTTCCTTTTTTTGGCTATTTATCTGTCCCCAAATTACCCGGGAAATTTCCAGTAATACTAGCTTATGGAGGGTACAAAAAAGATGTACCGCCACTATTATTGGGAGATTTTATTTCTTTTTCAGTTAATGTACGTGGATTAGAAAAAAAGACTTTTCAACCTTTTAATCCCGATGACAAAGAACAAATAAATTTGGGTATTGAAGACAAAGAGGATTATGTATATAGAGGAATTTATATGGATTGCGTAAGGGCGGTTGACTTTATTTTTTCTCATGGTGATATGAAAATGGATTTAACAAGGTTTATTGCTTTTGGAGGTAGCCAAGGTGCAACATTGGCGCTAGTTACCGCAGCATTACTTCCTAAACGAATCAATTCGGTGGTTGCTAGTAACCCTGTATTTTCAGATTGGAAATATACTTTTGCGGTATTAAAAAAGAAACCCGAAATAAAGTTTCCCATAAATAAGATAATTGAATATATAGAGCAAGAGAAGCAAGTTAGCGAAGCACAAGTTTTTCAAACTTTGCATTATTTTGACTTGCAAAATTTCACCCCAAAAGTAAAAGCATCAGTAAATTATGCAGTTGGATTATTAGATGAGTTTGTACCACCTGGTAGTGCGTTTAGTGCTTATTTTAAACTGAGTCCTTATTCATTACCCAAAAGTGAGTTATATGTTTTTCCAAAATTGGGACATGAAATACCAGCTATGCACTCTGCTTATATAGGCATTTGGTTTACTGAGAAAACAGTTAAAGGCAATAAAAATTAGTAGGATATGCGCAACTATTTAATAATATGGTTTTTAATGGCAATGCTGCTTTCGGCAAAAACCATTCGCGCAGATTTTCCGATAGGCAAAGGAAGAACCGCCCTAATTGGAACATACAATTATTTCTATTCTAATAAATATTTTGATGATAACGGAAAAATAGTGAACTATCTTACAAGGGATAACTATCAAGCACATTCAATTGGATTGAATGTTGCACACGGAATTGGAAGAAACGTAGACGTGATGCTTTCAGTGCCGATATCAATTATAAACAAAACAGAATCTGGAAATAAAACGAACAATTATGGACTTGCAGATATTAATTTAGGCTTTTCATTTCATTTTCCATCCTCAGATTATCAACGATATTTCACAATAAAAGTAAACGGAATTATTCCAGCATATTCAAATCAAGATTCAACAAAACCCTTTATAGGATATGCTTCAAAAGGAGCTGCAGTTGCATTAAATTATTCTTTTAACCCTTTTACTAATGGTTTTGTAATTGTTGAAGCAGCATACATAAGGTTCTTTGATAATCAAGAAGGCCCCAGTCAATATAGGGGCAGCCTATCTCTAGGGAAAACAATCAACCAAAACACAATTTTAAGTTTTAACTTTAATCATCAGATTTCTGTAACTACAGGCACTAGAAATTTTAACACCAACCTTGCTATAAATAAATATTTTTCTGGAGGTACCCTTTCTGTAGGATTAAGCAAACGAATAACTAGAACAATTACTCCAGCCGTCACGGCTTTCTATACTTTATACGGTAAAAATTTAGGATTAGGCGTTGGGGCCAATTTTACTTTTATAATGAGATTGCCATAAATACTTAGAAATAAATAGTTAATTACTATTTTTCTTCATTTTTTGCCATTTTTATTAAAAAAGAGCTATTTTACTATTAAAATATCCATTTGTTTTATAGGCTTATAAAATTGCTAATTAGGGCTACTTGCTTTCTTTTTTGTAAACAAATTAGGATTATTAATCAGTCGCATTTAAATCAAAAAGGCCCCTTGCTAATTGTTGCCAATCACCCCAACTCTTTTTTAGACGCTATTTTAATTGCCGCTCTATGCAAATACCCAATTCATTTTTTTGCAAGAGGAGACGCCTTTCAACAAAAAAAATATAGAATTATACTTAGGTTATTTAATATGATGCCCATATACCGACTAAGTGAGGGAAAAGAAAACCTTTATTTAAACGAGTTTAGTTTTAAAGAAAGCAACCAAATATTGGCCTCTGGCGGAATAGTACTCATTTTTATTGAAGGGATATGTATAAATAATCACGAACTACAACCCTTTAAAAAAGGAACTGCTAGAATAGCGCTCATGGCGGAAACTTCTGAGCCGTTGTATGTTTTACCTGTAGCTATTACTTATAACTCTTTTACAAAATTTGGAAAAACTGTAATAATTGAAGCAGCAAAACCCATTCTTGTAAATCAATTATTTCCATATGATGACGAAGCGCATAATTACTTAAATTTTAATTCAAACATTCGGCCCATCATTCAACAAATGATTCATTGGCCAATTATTGAAGAAGAAACTTCTAATAAGTATTTAAATATTATTGCAAACTTTGGAAGGCTGCTTCATTATCCATTGTATAAATTAATTAGCAATTTTGTTAAGGCAAAAACAAAGGGAACAGTTTTTTATGACTCTGTTTTATTCTCGGTATTATTGATTGCTTACCCAGTTTATTTATTAGCTATAGCAGGAGTAATATTTTATTTGAGCAAGTCCCTTTTATTAATAATTGGTGTTGTAGCTACTCATCTTTTTCTTGCAAAAGCAGCAGTATTACATCAAAAAAACAAAAGACTTTTAAATACTAATTCATTCACGTAACTTGTTTCTTTTAAAAATTAAATATGCGCTGGTTAGGAAATAGAGAAAGTAATAATGTAGAAGACAGAAGAGGAAGTGGTGGCGGTGGCTTAGCTATTGGAGGGGGAATTGGAACGATTGTAATAGCAGTTATATATGTTTTATTGGGAGGCAATCCATCTGATGTTGTGAATCAAATAGTAGCTCCTCAACAAAATCAATCTGCTACTGCAAGAACACCAGAAGAAGAAAGGTTGGCAAAGTTTACAAAAGTAGTATTAGCATATACCGAAAACGTATGGGATTCTATTTACGAATCAAGAGGTGAAACTTACACCAAACCAACACTCGTATTATTTAGCGATCAAACACAGTCGGACTGTGGATTTGCAAGTGCAGCAACAGGCCCGTTTTACTGTCCACCCGATCAAAAAGTATATATCGATCTATCTTTTTTTAGAGACCTTTCCGAAAAATTTAAAGCTCCAGGAGAATTTGCAATGGCTTATGTAATAGCACACGAAGTAGGCCATCATATTCAACAATTAAACGGAACCTCTGAAAAAATACAACAACTCAGATCAACATTAAGCGAAACCGAATACAATAAGATGTCGGTTAAATTAGAATTGCAAGCTGATTTTTTAGCTGGTGTTTGGGCATATCACGCTAATAAGCTAGAAAATATTTTAGAACCTGGAGATTTAGAATCTGCCTTAAATGCAGCCAATGCAATTGGCGATGATCGATTACAAAAACAAAGCAAGGGGTATGTTGTACCTGATGCTTTTACACACGGCACATCCAAACAAAGAATGTATTGGTTTAAAAAAGGATTTGAAACTGGAGACTTGAGCTTAGGCAATACCTTTGCGGGCATTAATGAATAATACAAAAAACCCCATGAAATTATTTTACCTATTAATTTTTGTTTTGGCTATTTCTACTAGTTCGGCACAAGATACCTTATCCAAAAAAGATATTCCTGCGGCTGCAAGGTTATTTAATTTAAAATATACCGATAAAGAAATTGATACCATGTATGATGGAGTAAAAGAAAACTATCTTTTATTTAGAGCTATGCATCAGCAAAAATTAAATAATGATGCTCAAATGAGTATGGTACAAAACCCTGTTTTACCTGGAATGGTTTTTCCAGAAAAGCAAGAAAAAATAAAATGGAAATCGCCGAAGGCATCAATGCCCGCTGACAAAAATGATTTAGCTTTTTATTCAATTCAAGAATTAGCGTCATTAATTAAATCAAAAAAAATCAGTTCAGTAGAGTTAACAAAGTTTTTTATTGAGAGAATAAGAAAGTATGGCGATAGTCTTGAATGTGTAATTTCTGTAACGGAAGATATTGCCATGCAACAAGCTACACAAGCCGATGCAGAAATTGCTGCTGGAAAATACAAGGGATTATTACACGGCATACCGTATGGACTAAAAGATTTATTTTCTGTAAAAGGAACAAAAACAACTTGGGGTGCTGCACCATATAAAGAACAGGTTATTAATGAAGATGCGTTTGTGTACACAAAACTTAAAGAGGCAGGCGCAGTTCTCGTTGCAAAATTTACTTTAGGTGCATTGGCAATGGGCGATTATTGGTACGGAGGCAGAACAAAAAATCCGTGGAATCTTAAACAAGGTTCTTCAGGATCTTCTGCCGGATCTGCTTCAGCTACGGTTGCTGGATTGGTACCGTTTGCAATAGGCACAGAAACATGGGGTTCTATTATTTCTCCAGCATCCACTTGTGGCGCAACAGGGTTAAGACCAACTTTTGGAAGAATTAGCAGATCGGGTGCAATGGCATTGAGTTGGAGTTTGGATAAAGCTGGTCCAATTTGTAGAAGCGCAGAAGATGCAGCGGTTGTGTTTAGTTTTTTACATGGAACTGATGGATTAGACTTATCGGCTATGGAAAAGCCATTTAATTATCAGCCCGAAGGCGACATTAAAAAATTAAGAATCGGCTATGCAAAAAATTATTTCGATTTAATTAGAGATACTTCAAGAAGTGAACTAAAAGTGTTGGCAGAATTTAAAGCAATGGGGGTTGAATTAATTCCAATCATTTTTCCTGATAGCGGTGTTTACAAATTCAATATGATGGATGTAGTTATAAGTGCAGAGTCTGCCGCTGCCTTTGATGATTTTACTAGAAATAATATAGACGATGAAATGACAAGACAAGGAGTTTTTGATTGGCCCAATAGCTTTAGAGTATCTCGCCTAATGCCTGCTGTTGAATACGTAAACGCAAACAGACACAGGTATTTGCTGATGCAAAAAGTAAATGAAGCAATGCAAAAAGTAGATGTATTAATTTGCCCAACCAGAGGAAGCGGCAACCAATCTGCAATTACTAACTTAACCGGTCAGCCTGCTGTATGTGTTCCTACGGGTTTTGATAAAAGATCCAGTCTTCCTACAAGTATTACATTCATCGGCAACTTGTTTGATGAGGCAAGTATTTTATTAGCAGCAAAAGCATATCAACTAGCAACAGCTTGGGATGAAACTCATCCGCCAAAGTTTAAATAATCATATTATCAATATATTTATAGAATGGCAAAAAATACCATATACTTTTTTATATTATTATTTTGTATTTCCTGTTCTTCTGTAAAAAAATTACCAAGTTCAGAAAGTGTTGCAATAAGCCGGTTGAAGCTTTTAGATGTATATGATATTCCTTATAATTATCAATACAATAACACTACAGTTGGAGGATTATCTAGTATTGATTATAATGCTAAAACGCGCGAATATTATATGGTATGCGACGACCGATCTAATATTAATCCAGCAAGGTTTTATACGGCTAAAATTAATTTGAATAATGATTTAATTGACACAATTATTTTCACAGCCCAAACTTTTTTGAGAAACGAAAAAAACGAATTATATCCGAATAATAAACAGGATCCCAAAAATGTACCAGACCCAGAAGGGATGAGATACAATTCACATAAAAAAGAATTGATTTGGTCTAGCGAAGGAGAACGAATTATTAATTCAAAAGACACCATAATTTCTAATCCTTCAATTAACGTTATTGATAAAAAAGGAAATTTAAAAAGCAGTTTTGTTTTGCCACAAAACTTGGTAATGCAATCCGTAGAAAAGGGCCCACGACAAAACGGTGTGCTAGAAGGCATGACCTTTGGCGAAAACAATAAATACTTATTTGTAAATGTAGAAGAGGCATTGTATGAAGATGGTCCACGAGCCGAAACAGAACCGAATAAGGCTTTTGTACGATTTTTTAAATTTGATGTTGCTTCCCAAAAAAATATTGCACAATACGCGTATGAGCTTGATCCTGTTGCACATAAACCTACTCCATCAAACGCATATAAGGTAAATGGCATACCAGATATTTTATACCTCAGCAATAATAAAATGTTGGTAATAGAAAGATCTTTTTCAACAGGAAGGTTGCCATGCACCATAAAAATATATTTAGCAGATCTTACCAATGCTACAGATATTAGCGAAAACGTTTCGCTAATAAAAAAAACCAATTTTATTCCTGCTAACAAAAAACTATTATTGAACATGGATTCGCTAGGTATTTTTACAGACAATATTGAAGGTGTAACTTTCGGACCAAGACTAAAAAACAATCATCAAACATTATTATTTATTGCAGATAATAATTTTAATTCTTTTCAACGATCACAAGTATTTCTATTTGAAATAATTCCTTAAAATATTGACTTTTTTTATACAGATTTATTTTTTAATAGGATTATATTCAACCACAACTTCATAAGATTGTTTTTTTAGCGAAGGCAAAACGCGACCAATCTTAAGGTCTTTGTGCTGTGGAGTAGGTTCGCAAACCCAATAATCATTTCCATTATAATGCAGGGGATTAGCCAACGGTTTACTAAATTGAATAGCAACACTAATATGTTCGGGATAGGATAGTACTATCATAGGAAGATTGTAAATTTCTTTTACTAAATAAAAGAAAAAAGCAGCCCTGTCTTCACAATCGCTATAATCAAATAAAAGTGTTTGTTCTGGTGATAATCTTTTTTCTTTTCCATATAAAGCAGCATCTTTTTCAAAAGCAAAAGCAGATCTTGTTAGGTGCATTAAATAGTCGACTCCTTTTTGCTGACTCATATTCGCAACCGTTTTTTTAAGAACAGGTATTAAAGATTGATAAGTATAGTTGCTTAAAGGCACAGAAAACTGCATTGTATATTCTACAGTGGGATAGTTGGTAAATATTTTTTTTACCGCTTGATTAACCATTACTTTAAATTCATAATCTTTTTGATGGTATTCAAAATTCAATTTTTTAACCGTATAATCGGATGGATTAAAATTTGGTAATGAATTAATTTTGTATGAGAATGGAATGTTGGAAATCGACTTAACATAAGTAGCAATATTAAATTCTCCTTCAATAAAATTGATAGAACCGTAATCATGATAATTTAAACAATTGTATTGGTTCCCATTCAAATTAATAAAAGGAATATCATATACCAGTTCATTACTTTGAACATACAGTAACATTGTATCTTTTCTGGTTCTTGTAATCGCATTATAACCGCTCTTATTTAAAAGCATACACTTGTAAAGTGTATATAAATGATAGCTTGATTTTTTAGGACAAATTTCTTCTGCTACAGCCCTTACGAGTTGATAGTAAAGCCAATCATCCAACTGCTTTTCTTTTTTGTAGGCCCACATCTTTTGAATAAACGGATCAACAAGTGAAGTTGATATAAGATCATAAGTATGTTGGGGTGCTGTAATAATTGATGGATCAGCTAAATTAATTTTAGGGGACGCCGAAAAAGGCAATAATATGGTATCGCCATAAAAATGAATGGATAAGTTGCTTTTGTCAATTGTATCTTGTGAAAAAACAGGACTAAGAATGACCAGCAACAAACAGGTTAATATCGTTGTTCTACTTATCATAGATTGATACCTCCTATAAAAATATAACAATTAATTAATATTAAACAGTAGTTTTTCACGTTTTTAATTTTTTATTAACCATTATTTTCTTTAAAGATGCCCTTTAAACTACATGCACCTTATCAGCCAGCGGGAGATCAGCCTAATGCAATACGGCAATTGGTTGATGGTGTAAATGATGGGGAACAATATCAAACACTGCTCGGAGTAACTGGAAGTGGAAAAACATTCACTATTGCTAATTTAATTCAAGAAGTACAGCGACCCATATTAGTGCTTACGCACAACAAAACATTAGTTGCTCAATTATACGGAGAGTTCAAGCAGTTTTTTCCCGAGAACGCGGTTGGATATTTTGTAAGCTATTATGATTACTACCAACCGGAAGCTTACATGCCAGTGAGTGGGGTTTATATTGAAAAAGACCTGAGCATCAACGAAGAATTAGATAAGCTGCGTTTACAAGCAACCTCTCAATTATTGAGTGGACGAAGAGACATCATTGTTGTAGCAAGTGTTAGTTGTATTTATGGAATGGGTAACCCTACCGAATATGAAAATGGTATTATTAGAATTGAAAAAGGACAGGTTTTATCTCGGCAAGCATTTTTACATGCATTGGTAAACTCATTATACAATAGATCACAAGGAGATTTTACAAGAGGAACGTTTAGAGTTAAAGGCGATACGGTTGATATTAATTTACCGTATGTTGATTTTGGTTATCGGGTAACTTTTTTTGGTGATGAAATTGAAGAAATCGAAAGCATAGAAACAGCTACCAGCAAGCGTATTGGGCTAATGGATACGGCAGCTATCTTTCCTGCAAACCTATACTTGGCACCTAAAGACATGATTGTTGAAGTGATGCATGAAATTCAAGATGAGATGATGCTACAAGTGGAATATTTTAAGGCATCTGGAAAATCGATTGAAGCAGCAAGATTAAAAGAAAGGGTAGAATACGATTTGGAAATGATTAGGGAATTGGGCTATTGTAGTGGAATAGAAAACTATTCTCGATTTTTTGATAGAAGAAAACCCGGCACCCGTCCCTTTTGTTTATTGGATTATTTTCCTAAAGATTTTATATGCATCATCGATGAAAGTCACCAAACAATTCCGCAAGTTGCCGGTATGTATGGGGGCGATAGAAGTAGAAAATTAGTATTGGTAGATTATGGATTTCGTTTGCCTAGTGCCATGGATAATAGACCATTAAATTTTAATGAATTTGAGGGCATAACAGGACAAACCATTTTTGTAAGTGCTACTCCTGGTGAATATGAGTTAGAAAAAACAGGGGGTGTTGTAGTAGAGCAGGTTGTAAGGCCAACAGGACTCTTAGACCCGCCAATAGAAATAAGGCCGAGTGTAAATCAGATTGATGATTTATTGGAGGCAATTGATCAACGAGTAAAACAAGGAGATAGGGTATTGGTTACTACATTAACCAAAAGGATGGCGGAGGAAATGGATAAATACTTGGGTAGAATCAATATCAAATCTAAATATATACACAGCGATGTAGATACATTAGAAAGGGTAGAGATATTGAGAGACCTGCGTTTGGGCGTGATTGATGTATTGGTTGGGGTGAACCTTTTAAGAGAAGGATTAGATTTACCAGAGGTTTCATTAGTCGCCATTTTAGATGCCGATAAAGAAGGGTTTTTGCGCAACGAACGATCATTAACACAAACAGCAGGAAGGGCTGCTAGAAATGTAAATGGTCTCGTTATTTTTTATGCCGATAAGATAACGCAAAGTATGCAGCGAACGATAGATGAAACAAGCAGAAGAAGAGAAATACAGGTTGCATATAATATTGAACATCATATAACCCCAACTACCATCATTAAAAGCAAAGAACAGGTATTTGCTCAAACTGCAGTGCTTGATATAAAAGGGTATGACCCTTCTAATCCCTATGCAATGCAGCAAGACGAACAATTGGTAAAAGCAAATGCTGCTGAAGAACAAGTAGAATATAAAACCATTCCGCAAGTAGAAAAGGCCATCCATCGAACAAAGAAGGAAATGGAAAAAGCGGCTCGAGATTTAGACTTTATAGAAGCCGCTAGGTTGCGAGATGAAATGTTTCGCTTACAGAAAGAGTTAGAAATGATGCGTTAACGAAACAATATTCACTAAATTTACATCTACCTAACAACTCGAGGCCATATGAGAAAATTGATTGTTCTTCTTTGTATTTGCTTTACGTTAATTGTACAAGCACAATCCAATTTTTATCAAGAAAGATTTCGACCTCAATTTCATTTTTCTGCACAAAAAAATTGGATCAATGACCCTAATGGATTGATATATACAAATGGAGAGTACCACCTCTTTTATCAATACAATCCGTTTGGGAATAACTGGGGACATATGAGTTGGGGACATTCTGTAAGCAAAGACCTTGTTAAATGGAAACAATTACCAGTTGCTATAAGAGAAGAAAATGGAATAATGATTTTTTCAGGATCAGTTGTTGTAGATACTAAAAATAGAAGCGGACTTGGGCCAAGAAAAGAAGATGCTCCGTTGGTGGCTATTTATTCTGGTCAGGATAGTGTATTACAAGCACAGCATCAAAACCTAGCATATAGTTTAGATAACGGAAAATCATGGAGCAAGTATTCTGCTAATCCAGTATTAGATATTAAAATGAAAGATTTTAGAGATCCGAACGTTTTTTGGCACGAGCCAACAAAAAGATGGATTATGTCGGTAGCAATGCCTACTGAAAGAATGATTTCATTTTATAGTTCATTCAGTTTAAAGCAATGGAATTTTGAAGGAGATTTTGGTCCTCAATCTGATACTTCGGGGGTTTGGGAATGTCCAGATTTAATACAAGTACCAATTGTTGGTGAACCTAATAAAAAGAAATGGGTATTATTGGTTTCTCAAAATTCTAGTATGCAATATTTTGTAGGGGAATTTAATGGGTCTAAGTTTTTTAATGAAAACCCGTACAATAAAATTATGCGACCAGATTATGGTACAGATTATTATGCGGCCATTTCTTATAAAACAACTCCCGATAAAATACCTACAACAATTGGTTGGGTAAGCAATTGGAATTATGCCAATGATGTTCCTACAAGTCCTTGGCGCGGAGCAATGTCATTACCCAGAAAATTAGCAGTTAAGAAAATGGGTAAAGAGTGGATATTGGTTCAAGAACCTGTAAAAGCACTGCGCAGTATGCGTTCTACCGCAGAAGTAATTAAATATCCAGTTAAAGTAACCTCGAATTATATCACTCCTTTTAAAGGACAATGTTTTGAGATGGAATTGTCTATTCGTCCGGGTACAACTAGCGTTAGCGGTGTAAAAGTTGCTGTAGGGGGTAATCATTATTTTATGATAAAATATGATGCCAACTTAGAACAGTTGTATGTAGACAGAACGAATATGCCATCTAGTTTTAGTACTCAATACCCTTATTTTAATATTAAAAATGCCTATTTAAAAACAGTAAATGATCTAGTGAAATTGCGCATTTTTGTAGATAAAAGTATTGTAGAAGTTTTTGCAAATAATGGAGAGTTGGTTTTTACATCACTTATTTTTCCGGATGAAAGAGATACGGGAATTGAATTTTTTAGTGATGGAAACGAATCTATATTTGAGAATGTTTGGTTCTGGCCAATGAAATCTATCTGGAAACAAAATTGATTTTATAGTTCTTCTTAAAATAAATATATGAGTTTTAGAAATTTTAAAATGGTGAACTACGTAGTTTATGGCCGTGGAAGTTTTAATCAGTTGAATGATATTTTAGCACCTCAAAGAAAGGGTTCTGCGCCAATGATTTTTTTAGTTGATCATTATTTCGAAGGTAAACCATTACTATCTCGAATACCATTGCGAGGCAAGGACAAAGTGATTTTAGTTGATGTAACCTATGAGCCAAAAACCACACAAGTAGATGAGTTGGCAAAATTATTAAAAGAAGAATTTGGAACCATTAGTGGGGTAATAGGAATTGGAGGCGGATCAACAATGGATTTAGCAAAAGCTGTTGCTTTGATGATGACCAACCCGGGCTCATCGGCAGATTATCAAGGATGGGATTTGGTACAAGAAGCTGGTGTTTACAAGGCAGGAATACCAACACTTAGCGGCACTGGAGCAGAAGTGAGCAGAACAACAGTATTAACAGGACCAACGCGTAAGTTGGGTATGAATAGCGATTTTACTCCTTTTGATCAAATTGTTTTAGACCCAGAGTTAACGAAAGACGCACCAGCCAATCAACGTTTTTATACTGGTATGGATTGCTATATACATTGTATAGAAAGCTTAGAAGGTACCTATATAAATGAGTTTAGTAAGAGCTATGGCGAAAAAGCTTTACAACTTTGTCAAAAAGTTTTTGTAGAAAAAAATAGTTGGGATGATGAATGTGATGATCAGTTGATGATGGCATCTTATGCAGGAGGTATGAGTATTGCATATTCACAAGTAGGTGTTGCGCATGCAGTGAGTTATGGGTTGAGTTATTTATTGGGCACAAAACACGGTATTGGCAATTGTATTGTAATGAATCATTTGGAAGAATTTTATCCTGCAGGAGTAAAGGAGTTTAAATACATGGTAGAGAAAAATAAGATTGAAATTCCACAAGGCATTTGTAAGGGTCTGAGCGACGATCAATTCGAAAAAATGATCAATGTATCAATGGGCATGAAACCATTGTGGGAGAATGCTTTGGGCAAAGATTGGGAAACAATAATGACCAGAGAAAAATTGCGAAAGCTGTTTGAAAAACTTTAGTTAGAAGGCCCATTTTATTGGGCTTTTTTTATTACAATAATTTAGCTGCTTTAATTAAATCTTCGGGTGTATCAATTTCAATACCCATGTATTTTGTAGGCACCATTTTTATAGGTACACCATATTCTAAGTAACGCAAACATTCAATTTTTTCTGCAGCTTCTAATGTAGTCATTGGCCATGAAGTAAAATTCAACAGTGCTTGTTTGCGAAAAGCATATACTCCAATATGTTCGTAATAAGTTGTTGCAATTGTTTTATCTCTAGGGTAAGGAATAACGCTTCTCGAAAAAAACAAAGCGTTCATATTTTTATCTACTGCTACTTTTACATAATTAGGATCTTCAATTAAGATGGGATCAGCAAGTATTTGCATTAAAGAAGCAACATGAACATTTGCATCATTAAAAGTTGCTAGTAATTTTTGAAGTGGATCTTTTTGTACAAAGGGTTCATCGCCTTGCACATTTACAATAATATCAACATCAAGATCAGTCGCAGCTTCAGCAATTCGATCACTACCGCTTTCGTGATTTTTTATGCTCATGATGGCTTTTCCACCAGTAGTAGTTATTTCATTAAAAATAATTTCACTATCGGTTACTACAAATACTTCATCAAACAAACCTGTTGCTACTGTATTGTCGTAAGTGTGACGAATAACAGTCTTGCTACCGAGTTGTTGCATCAGCTTAGCTGGAAAACGAGTGGCAGCATAACGCGCAGGAATCATTGCAATGGTATTCATATTCGCAAGTTACGATCTATGTTTTAACGATCAGTTTTTACAGAAGCATCAAAAGGAATTTTTAGTTGATAGGTTAGGTTTTGAGAACTACTATCATTAAGTACATCTAAGCCATAACGAATCTGTTCAATTGGCGTATAATTAAATGTTCCAAATAACCTGTCCCAGATAGAAAAAATATTTCCGTAATTACTATCGGTTTGTGGGCGGGTAAAATGATGGTGCACTTTATGCATATTAGGTGAAACAATGAACCAGCTGATTGCACTATCTAAGGCCAAAGGTATTCGCATATTAGCGTGATTAAATTGCGATAGTATTGCACTCATACTTTGGTACAGCATCACTAACCACATTGGAGCCCCACAGATGGCAACACCTAAAATGGTAAACACAGCACGGAAAACACTTTCACCAGGATGGTGACGGTTGGCTGTGGTTGTATCTACATGAGTATCGGCATGATGCACCATATGAAACTTCCACATCCATTTTACTTTATGCTCAATAAAGTGAATGAAGTAAGCGCCTACTAAATCGAGCAACATCAATCCCCCAATAATCATTACCCATGTTGGTAATTTAACTAATTGCAAAATACCAAAATTATGTTCAATTGCCCAATCGCTTGTTTTTACCATTAGCAGGGCAAATGAAAAATTAATTACGATTGTTGTGATGGTAAAAAATATATTGATGGAAGCGTGTTTCCATTTGTTGTATGTAAATCCAAATAATGGTATAAAGCCTTCAATCATCCAAAAAAAAGTAATTCCGCCAGCAAGTAATAATGCTCGGTGCAAACTCGGAATATGATTAAAGTAATTGATGATGGAATCAAGCATATCGGTTACAAATTGATTAACAATTTACGAATAAATTGGCAATAGCAAATAGACTGTTTATCTTAATACGTTCGCATATTTGACTATGCTTAATCAAAGATTGGATAGAACGGCGCTTAAAGGACATTTTATTTAACTATCAAATCAACGATCTTCCTAGTATAGATAAAAATATTTTTAAATCAAGATTAAGTCACAGGGTGTAATATTTTAATAAAGATTTTAGGGACTTATTATCCTATTTTAATATATAAATTTAATCAATGCCTTTTTAAAAACCAGTATTACTTGAAACCTATTTAATTAATAAACAAATTCAATTCTTTTTTAAACGAAAATATTTTTTCAAACTCATCATCTGGTTCATTATAACCATCTTTCTCAAACAAAGCTCTAAATCATTGATTATAAACAAGAAGTCTTGCCAAATTGCCAGTCTGGCGAGAACAACTTTAGAAGTTAAGATAAAATAGTTTTATTATTAGAAAGTTTTCTATTAGAAAACTTATTACCTTTACTATGTGTTTAATATTATCACAAGAAAAACGATTTTAGAGTACGCTAAAAAATATCCAATGGCTGCTACTGCTTTGTTTGAATGGTACCACGAAATAGTAATAACAGATTTTAAGAACTTTAATGAACTTAAAAAGGTTTATGCAAATGCTAGTTTGGTAAGTGATGATAGGGTGGTTTTTAATATAATGGGTAATAAATTCAGATTGGTAGTAAGATTTGTATTTGATTTTAAAGTTGTTCAAATAAAATGGTTTGGACTACATTCCGAGTACGATAAGATTAATGTCGCCACTATTCAATATAAAAAATAATTATTATGGAATTAAAAATTATAAGAAACAAGAAACAATATGAAGCCTGTCTTAATTGGGTTGATGAACTATTCGAAAAAAAGGTAAAACCCGATTCACTACAAGGTGATAAACTCCAAGTTGTACTCTTACTGATAAAGCAATATGAAGATTTAAATTTTCCAATTCCACTTCCAAATCCTATTGATGTAATCAAGATTAAAATGAATGAGCTTGGATTAAAGAATAAGGATTTTGTAGGTAAAGTAGGAAGCAAAGGTTATGTTTCATCTCTTTTAAACAAGAAAAAGCCCTTAACACTTGAATTGGCAAAATTATTTCATCAAGAATTGAATATACCAGCCGAAGTACTTTTGTCTTAGGTTGAACCGCCCTAAAATAAAATCTTTAACTAATCGTAAAACATTTTTAATTTCAAAAATGAGCAGACTAACCAAAATACCAAGCTGTTTAATTCGGCCTAATGTTATTAATTCATAAGAAGTTAATGTAGATAGACCCTTGACTTTTGCTCATGTTTATATTTTTTAAACCAAAGCCGCTATCGCTAGTAAAGGTTGTTGATTTCTGGCTCTTTCCCAATTTATCATCAGTTCAGCTTGATGCATAGCTGTCCACTCGGTTACTATCCCTAAAACTCTTGTTGGAAGATAGCCTCCAATTATTTCATTTTTATCAATATCAATTATACCCTCAAAATCTCCGTATACTGCATGAAAATGAGGAGGGTTATGATCACTCCTAAGAAATAGCTAATTTGAGGTATAAGATAATTTTGGATTCATAATTTCTCCAAAATCCTTACCCGTAATTTCTGAATAGATATTTGCTGCATCAATTTCAAGTTCATTTGACCATGCAATTGAATACCCTGTTGTAAAAACCATAGCAAAGATTTCTTTATCTTTTAATGATTGAAAAATTCCCTTTCTAACTAAATCGTTTAACTGAATAGTGCCAGATACACCATCGTCAAATTTGACACTAATAGTGTAATCAGCTAGGTATTTAACTTCGAGAACCTTCATAACCAAATTTAGTAAAATTTAAATAAAAAAAGGAGATCGGTGTGATCTCCTTTTTTAAGCTCCCCCTGTCTGACTTGAACAGACGACCCTCTGATTAACAGTCAGATGCTCTAACCAACTGAGCTAAGGAGGAATTTGTAATTAGGGCTGCAAAAATAGGGGTTTAGAGTTTCTTACAAAAAAAATACACTAAAAATTAAATAATCCCCCAGTTTCAAACCCTATAAACACCCCTGTTTCATCCGATTTAACCAAATATGTCTTTAAAAAATAGCCTTCGCCACTGCTATTCCTCCCATTTTGCATTAAAAATTTGTATCGATGCAATGGACAAACAACATTACCTAAAGCATCAATTGAGCCATTGGCCATGACTCCGCTGGCATGCGGACATTTATGGGCAAATGCAAATAATTGTTGATTGAATAGAGCAAGGGTTACCATTTTATCACCCGCCTTAACCAAACACATATTATTGGATTGCCAAATTAGTTCGGCAACACTCTCCGATATTTTATGCCAGGTTATTTTTTTCTCGCTCATTAATTAATACAACATGCTCTTGTAAGGATACCTTATATGACACATTTCTCTCACTTTGTCTAAAATCAAATCACGCAAAGCATCTAAATTATTTTTTTCTAATGCAGAAATAAATACACAATTATTATTGGTTACTTGATCCCATTTTTCTTTTAGATCTTTTAGTAATTCTTGTTTTACTGAATCTTCTAACCATTCATCGAATGTTTTTTCTTCATACAAATCCATTTTATTAAAAATGGTTAGAATAGGTTTTTCAAATGCTTTTATTTCCTGCAAAGTTCTATTAACTACTCCGATCTGATCTTCGTATTGAGGATGAGAAATATCTACAACATGTAATAAAATATCTGCCTCCCTCACCTCATCCAGTGTACTCTTAAAGCTTTCAATTAAATGATGCGGAAGCTTTCGAATAAACCCTACTGTATCACTCAATAAAAATGGAGTGTTTTCAAAAACAACCTTTCTTGTTGTAGTATCTAATGTTGCAAATAATTTATTTTCTACAAAAACATCGCTTTTGCTCAAAACCTTCATTAGCGTGCTTTTGCCAACATTGGTATATCCTACTAATGCTACTCTAATTAACTCTCCTCTTTCTTTTCGTTGAGTAAAAGCTTGCTTATCAATTTCACCTAAACGCTTGCGTAATAAAGAAATTTTATCTTTTACTATTCTTCTATCTGTTTCAATTTCGGTTTCACCCGGTCCTCTAGTACCAATACCACCGCCTTGTCTTTCTAAGTGTTTCCACATACCTTTTAATCGAGGCAATAAATATTGGTACTGTGCTAATTCAACTTGAACTTTAGATTGTGCAGTTCTAGCGCGACGAGCAAAAATATCGAGAATCAAATCGCTACGGTCGATGGTTTTTACATTCAGTTCTTTTTCTATATTAGCAATTTGAGAACCAGTTAATTCATCATCAAAAATTACCAGCGTAATATTTTTTCCGTTGAGGTAATTTTTTATTTCTTCTAATTTTCCTTTTCCTACAAATGTTCTACTATCTGGATGGGCTAGTTTCTGAGTAAATCTTTGAACAGTAGTAGCCCCCGCTGTTTCAGCTAAGAAAGCAAGCTCATCTAAATATTCTGTTGATTGCTCATTGGTTTGTTCTTTTAAGATTACCCCCACTAAAACGGCTCTCTCTTCTTTGGCAATCAGTTGTTTTTTCTCAATCAATTGATAATATTTTTTTCAAAGTTAGTCTTTCAGTAGTTCTTCTAAATAAGAAAGCCTCACACAAAGGCGTGAGGCTTAAAATACTTTTAAAGATTTTATAGTCCGCTAATCGATATTCCTAAGCTCCAACGGTTCATTTTAGCTCCAGCACCATCCCTTAAAACGCCTAATACATTGTAACTTCCCTGTAACCCAATAATGCCATATCCAACTCTACCAGTTAGGGCCAATGAAGTGCCATTAAAGAATTTTTTACTTTGTTCTTTTTCAATGAAAGTGGTTCCATAAATAGATTGTCCGGCTCTATTTACATAATTTTTCCCCTTAGAATAAGATTTTAATAAAGTACCTACTTTGGCCCCAATAGCAAACTTCCATGATTTATTCATATTATTTGGATTAGAAAAGTATCGAAACTCTACCGGTAGCTCAAGAAACAAAGAGGCTACCTTAAACTTACTAAAATGGTTGATGGTATCGGCAATAGTAAAAGGAAGATTAACGGTGTTCGATTTCACATCTACATTTGTATTATTAAAAAACATATTACTACTTCCAATGCCAACCCCTAAACCAATGCTCATTTTTGGGTTAGCTTTGAAAGGCTTATCAAACATAAAGTAAAAATTAAAATGCCTACTTAAACCACCGGTTCTAACACTATCTGGCCGACCCGACCAAACATCTGCGCCGTATTGTATCATGAAATGATCTTTGGTTCGACTAGGTGCTACAATTTTCTTAATATCAGTTGTTTGAGCTGTTGCACCCAATCCAATTAGAACCGTAATCAGTAAGAATATTTTTTTCATTTTGGTTGTTTAAGCAATTATTTCTCTTGCTGACGGCAAAAATAACAGAATTGGTTGCATAAAAAGGGTTAAAAATAAGTCAAAATGCATTCTTTTGCCTTTTAGAATGATTAATTTCGGTTGTAAACAGCAGATAATTTATATTTAGGGCTCTAGTATTATAAAAAAAGGATTGATGAAGAATGATTTTTTACAAGGTAAAAGGATATTAATAGCGGAGGATGACTTTGTGAACCAGAAGCTAATTACTCTTTCACTTTCGCCAACTGGTGTGGTTTTCGATATCGCCAGTAATGGATTAGAAGCCATTGAATTATTAAGAAAAGGAGATTATGACCTTATTCTAATGGATATTAACATGCCAGAAATGGATGGCTTTGAAGCCACCCAAATTATTAGAAAAGACATCAATAAAACAATTCCTATTATTGCAATGACTGGCTGGAGCAGCCGAACAGAAGGCGATAAATTTACCAAGGTTGGAATGAATGGCTGTTTAGCCAAACCATTTGGCTTAGATGCTTTATACAATACCCTAAGTGAAATATTTCAAACAGATTCTATAAAAAGTGCAAAACCGGTAATAGAAAAAGAACAAGAAAAACTGGTGATCGACTTAGAAATGTTGAATGAACTTGCCGAAGGAGACCTTGATTATAAAAATACCATAATCAATATGTTTTTAGAAAGTATGCCAGAAACTATCCAAAAAATGGAAGATAACTTGGCCCAAGAAGATTGGACGAATTTGTATAAATCGGCACATTATGGGAAATCTTCACTTTCTGTAATAAAAGTGCCCGAAATGTATAAGCTTGCACATAGTATTGAACATAGTGCCAAACAGCAAGTTCAGTTAGAAACTATTCCTGCGTCATTTAATTTATTTAAAAAATATTTTGATCAAGCTAAAGAATACCTGCTTAAAGAAAAAACAACTTTATCCTGAAGTGATAAAGATTACGCTAAAAAAGAAAACTTATTTTGAATTTTAAAGAACTAGGATTAGACGAAAAATTATTAGAAGGGATTGATGCAATGGGCTACGAAACAGCCACACCTGTTCAGGCTCAAGTTATACAACCAATTTTAGCAGGAAAAGATATTATCGCTTCTGCCCAAACAGGTACAGGTAAAACGGCCGCTTTTTTGTTGCCTATAGTGCACAAAATGCTCACTTCTCCGCACCCTGCACACCAAATTAATGCTTTGATTATTGTTCCTACAAGAGAACTAGCAATACAAATTGCGGAGACTATGGAAGGGCTTGGATATTTTACTGATATCAGTTGTATAGCAGTATACGGCGGAGGTGATGGCAATTCATTTGTTACAGAAAAAAAAGCATTGAGCAGCGGAGTAGATATGGTTGTTTGTACGCCAGGCAGAATGATAGCACACCTAAATATGGGCTATGTAAAAATGAAGGAAGTAAATTATTTGGTGTTAGATGAAGCAGATAGGATGCTCGACATGGGGTTCAATGATGATATCATGAAAATAATTTCATTTCTACCTAAGGTGAGGCAGAACTTATTATTTTCTGCAACCATGCCACCAAAAATGCGCGACCTTGCTAGAAAATTATTACATCAACCAGTTGAAATAAATATTGCAGTTTCTAAGCCACCAGAACAAATTGTACAGCAAGCATTTGTTATTTATGATGCTCAGAAAATCCCACTTGTAAAATATGTTTTAAAAAGCAAAGATTACACTCGGGTAATTATTTTTTGTTCTAAAAAGCAACAGGTAAAACAATTAAGTGCAGAACTAAAACGAGCAAAATTTTCGATTGAAGAAATTCATTCTGATTTAGAACAAGATAAGCGTGAACAAGTAATGCAAGATTTTCGCAATAAAAAATTAAAAATACTTGTAGCAACAGATATATTAAGTAGAGGTATAGATATTGAAGAGATTGAATTGGTAATCAACTTTGATGTTCCTAATGATGGCGAAGACTATATTCACAGAATAGGAAGAACAGCCCGAGCCGAGAGTACAGGAACTGCAATAACATTTATCAGCGAAGCGGAACAACGAAAATTTGCATCTATAGAAGAATTATTAGGCAAACAAGTTGATAAAATTGCTGTACCCCCAGAGTTTGGTGAAGTACCAATTTATTCACCACGAACAGGCGGTAGCAGAAATGGAAACAGCGGTAAACAATGGCAAAAACGCAGATAAATTAATTAGCAATAAATTTTATACAAACAGGTGCTCCTATTTTAATTCTATTGTTTGTATCTGTTAATAATCCCGTTGATTTATCTCTTTTAAAAATCACTATTTCATCAGAAAGTTGATTGGCCACTAATAAATAATTACCACTTGGGTCGATGCCAAAATTTCTAGGACCCTTTCCCATGGTGGATTGTGTGGATACATAGTTGAGTGTTCCGTTAGATTCAATAGAATATATAACGAGTTCATTAAACTCTCCTCTATTAGAAGCGTACAAAAATTTACCATCAGGAGAAATATGGATATCAGCAGCTCCATTTTTTCTGGTTTCATTTTTTTGTACCATTGTTATTGTTTGTAACAGTGTTAATTTCCCCTTTTTAAATTTCATTACGTTTACAGTACCATCTAATTCTTGAACAGAATATGCAATTGATTTTTTTGGATGAAAAGTTAAATGCCTAGGACCACTTCCTGGAGTTGTATTGAATACAGAGACTGGTTGTGGAGATAGAGGCGATGCAGCATTTAAAAAATCAATTGAGTGAACCGTAATTTGGTCGGTTCCTAAATCTTGCACCAATAAATATTTCTCGTCAGGCGATAAAATGGAAGAATGAACATGTGGCTTTTCTTGCCTACTAGCATTGATGCTTTTTCCAATATGTTGAATAGTTTGTGCGGTAGAATCTAAGCCTCCGTCTTTGTTTATTTTAATTGCTTTTAAACTACCACTTGTATAGTTAGCAACAAAAACAAACCTATTTTTACTATCAATAGTAACATGGCACGGATGATCTCCTTGAGATAATACACTGTTTAATTTTTCCATTGATCCAGTGGCTTTATTAAAGCGAATAGCCGTTACACCACCAAGTTTGTTTGCCAATTCATCTACCGAATAAATTAATTGATTATTAAGCCCAGTAGTTAAAAAAGAAGGATCTTCAATAACAATTTTGCTAATATAATTTGCCTTTCCTTTTGTGGCATCAAACCCATAGTAGTAAATCCCTTCACTTTTGCCAGTATTGGTATATGTTCCGATTAATATATTCTGCGAGAAGCAAAAAGTGCAGGAAAAGCATGAAAATAAAAACGAGAATATTGCTATTTTGGTAAACAGATGATTATAAGACATGATATTTTTCGAATTAGGTGAGGTAAAATTATTCAAAAAACACGTAATTATAAATTATAAAAAAATAAATGATTTTTTTTATTTGGATTGATAATATATGATTTAAATTGAGTGCATGCGGATTGCAAAATTAGATAGCCTTAGAGGAATATTTAGTCTAATGGTTGCATTATATCACTATGATCAGGTTTTTTTGCCTGATTCATTTTATAATCATTTCATTATAAGAGAATCCATCTGCTTTGTTGATTTCTTTTTTGTTTTATCTGGATTTATTATTGCAACCAAATATGAAGGAATTCAATCAAATCAAGCTTTTTTCACTTATTTAAAGAAACGACTAATTCGATTATATCCCTTGCTGTTATATACAACAACAGTTTATTTATGTGTTCAATTAGTTGCTAATTTTTTATTTCCAACATTGTTATCTTCTAAAGAATCTTTGTTAACTCTAATATTTGCATATATCGATACAATCAGTTTTCAAAATTCAACTCAAATTTTTAATTCTTTCTACACTTCCAATATTGGAAATATGGGAATGAATTTTCCTTCATGGTCTATTTCTGCAGAAATGATTATTTATATTTTCTTTGGTTGGATTGTATTAATAAGTAGCAAAAAGAAAATAAATAGAAATTGGATTTTCGTAATTGTTTTATTTGCCGCAGTTGGGTTCTCAATTTATAAAAAACAATTTTATTTTACAGACGATTTTGGATATGTAAGAGGAGTCATATCCTTTATACTTGGCTACTTTGTTTGGTATATTTCTTCGAAGACCAATAAATGGGATGCCCGATTGGAATGGTTATTTCCTATGCTACTAATTGTTGTATTTTATTTTTTAAATAAACAATCTGGTAGCGAAAAAGAAATGTTTGCTTTGGCTATAATCCCATTGTTGTTTGCGCTTTCTATTTTAATTATTAATAAATCAGATGGGTTGCTTAGCAATATTTTATCAATTAGGCCGCTACAGTTTATTGGCAAATTATCCTATTCAATTTACTTAAATCATATTTTAATTATAACTATAGTTCCTCATTTTATGTTTAAAATAGTTGGAGTTGATAAAAGACCATTTATGCTAATTGGAGTGTTGCTATTAACATTGATTATACTTATATGTTACAGTTATATTACATACTTGTTTATTGAAAAAAAAATTGGAGGAAGGTTTAAGTCTTTATACATTAAAAAAAGTAGTTAGTTGCTTGTTAAAAACCGCTCAAAGCGAACCCCAACTTAAAATAGTGAACCTTAACTAAACTTTTAGCCAATTTCCCTTCATTTAATAGTATTTGACAAAATGTTTGGGTATTTTTGCACCCTAATTAAAATTTCTCCTTTTGAAAAAAACAGCTGTATTCATTTTAATTCTAAGCTTTCTTACATTACAATCTTATAATACTAAGCCAATTGCTAGTGGTAACAATTTTCTGTTGAATGCTCAGTATCTCTCTAATAAATTAAATATTAATGATGAAGCTGTTCGTTTAGCAGTAAATGGTTACGAAAAATTAAAAGAGCAGGGTAGATTAATTAATCAACGTTATTTAACTATCGCCGATTTCAGTAAGCCTAGCAGCGAAGAACGTTTTTATATTATCGACATGGAAGCCCAAGAAATGGTTATTCAAACATTGGTGGCACACGGAAAAAATTCTGGTACTTTATTTGCAAAAAGTTTCTCCAATATAAACGCATCTAACCAAAGTAGCTTAGGTTTTTATATTACCGGTAACACATATCAAGGCAAACATGGTCGGTCGCTTTCTTTAATTGGTATTGAAAATGGAATTAATGACAAAGCTGCACAAAGAGCCATTGTTCTCCATGGCGCTGGTTATGTTAGTAAAGCAACCATTCGGCAGATGGGTTATTTGGGCAGAAGCCAGGGTTGTCCTGCAGTTCCGGAAAGCCAAGCACAAGATATAATCAATACAATTCAAGGCGAGTCATGCTTATTTATCTATGCACCAGATAAAAATTACCAGAAGCAATCTAAGTTGATTGGATAAATTTTTTAAAAACTCGATTTATTCCCCCTACTTCATCTATTTTTAGGCATACCAAAACAATGGATATGCTAAGGATCTCCGTATTTTTTTGCTGTTTTATTTACACAACAGTTTTTATTAGTGCACAAACTATTCCAAATCCAAAGTCGCATTTCGGATTTTCAATTGGAGATAATTATCACTTAGCCACATTCAATCAAACAGAATCGTATCTAAAAAAACTTTCTGCAGTTTCAAAAAAAATGAAGTTGGTAAGTATTGGTAAAACGGAAGAAGGACGAGAACAATACATGGTAATAGTTTCTGACCCATCTAATCTTGCAAAACTAGATAAGTATAAATCGATTTCTCAGCGAATGGCAAGAGCAGAAGGACTTTCGGAAGTTGATGCCAAAACATTAGCGGCAGAAGGAAAGGCTGTAGTTTGGATTGATGGAGGATTACACGCGAGTGAAGTATTAGGAATTCATCAGTGGATTGAATCATTGTTCCAAATCATTACACGTGAAGATGAAGAAACTAAAAGAATTTTAAAATCAACTATTATTCTTTTTGTACATGCCAATCCAGATGGTCAGGAATTGTTGTCTAATTGGTATATGCGTAATGCAGATACATTAAAAAGGTCTACTTCCAATGTTCCAAGATTATACCAAAAATATATTGGGCATGATAATAACCGCGATTTTTACATGACCAACATGAGCGAGTCGAGAAACATGAGCTTACAGCAATATGTTGAATGGATGCCGCAAATTTTATACAATCATCACCAAACTGCTCCTCCCGGAACAGTAGTTGCAGGCCCGCCATATAGAGACCCATTTAATTACGTGTATGATCCGTTGCTAATTACTGGGATTGATCAATTGGGTGCCGTAATGAGCAGCAGATTGAATGCTGAAAATAAACCAGGGTATACCATGAAGAGCGGTTCGGTATATTCAACCTGGTGGAATGGAGGACTTAGAACTACAGCATACTATCATAATATTATTGGGTTGCTTACAGAAATGATTGGCAGCCCAACGCCAATGAAAATTCCTTATGTTCCAAGCAGATTGATACCCAATAGCGCAACACCTTTTCCTATTGAACCACAAAAATGGTATTTTAAAAATTCAATCGATTATTCGGTTTCCCTTAACTACGCGGTTTTAAATTATGCATCAAGGCATAAGGATGAGTTGTTGATGAATATTTATACAATGGGAAAAAATTCGATCGAAGCTGGCAGCAAAGATTACTGGACAAAATCACCCAATAAAGTAGAAATGGCTATTGATTTAGCAAAGGCCGAGCAAAAAGAAATGCGCAATGATACTTTGCCACTTGCCTATTTCGAAAAAATTTATAAGAAGCCAGAATTAAGAGACCCAAGAGGATATATCATTCCTATAGATCAAACTTCAACTGCAATTACATTTGTAAATATTTTAATTAAAAGTGGAATTAAAGTAGAAAAAGCAACTGCTAATTTTAGTGTAGGGAATAAAAACTATAAAGCCGGTTCTTATATAGTAAAAACAAATCAGGCTTTTCGTCCACATGTAATTGATATGTTTGAACCTCAAGATCATCCTAATGATTTTCAGTATCCAGGCGGACCACCTGTTCGCCCGTATGACGCTGCTGGATGGACGCCTGCATTTACAATGGGTATTGAGTTTGATAGAGTATTAGAATCATTTGATGGCCCTTTTCAAACAATTACTTATGGCGAAATTCAGCAAGCAAAAGGAAGTGTAGAAATAAACACAAAAGGGTATCAGTTTTCAACTAAAGACAATGCAAGTTTTCTTTTAGTAAACGATTTATTAAAAGCTGGAATTGCTGTTGAAAAAAATGCAGATTATTTTACTGTTGAAGCAAGTGCAACTGTAAATAGTTTGATAGAGAAAGGAGTTGGTTATGGAGTACAAATTACTAATCTTACTCAAATGCCTTCAGCCCAATCAGTAAAATTAAAATCAAAAAGAATTGCACTTTGGGACGTATATGGCGGCTCTATGCCATCGGGATGGACAAGATGGATTTTTGAGCAATATCATTTTCCATTTAATGTTGTATATGCAAAAGAGATTGATGGCGGTGCTTTAAAAAATAAATATGATGTTATTGTTTTTGTTGGCGGAGCAATACCTGCGTTTCGCCCCGAAGCTGCGGGAAGTGGATCTGAGTTTGGTGGACGAGAGCCCAATGAATCAGAAATTCCTGAAGAGTATCGCGCTTCATTAGGAAGAATAACTGCAGCTAAATCTATTCCTTCAATAAAAGAATTTTTGGAAGCAGGTGGTTCTGTAGTAACAATAGGCAGTAGCGCTAATTTGGCGTATCATTTAAAATTGCCTGTAAAAAATGCTTTAGTAGAAATGGTGAACGGCAAAGAGCGTTCTTTACCCGGAGAGAAATTTTATATTCCTGGTTCTGTAATGCAGGTAGCCGTAAACGCAACAGAGAATGCAAATTGGGGAATTGGAAAAAAAGCAGATGTTTATTTTAGCGCAAGTCCTGTTTTTAATTTAGAACCTAATGCAATCGCTACCAAACAAGTAACTCCTTTGGCATGGTATGCTTCTGATAAAACATTGAGAAGTGGTTGGGCATTTGGACAGTCATATTTGCAAGACGGAGTAGCCGCGTTTTCTGCAAATGTTGGCAAGGGAAAATTATATGTTTACGGTCCGGAAATTACTTTCCGTGCTCAAACACATGGCACATATAAGATGTTGTTTAATCAATTATTTGGAGAAGAGTAATCGTATTAAAAAACACCCCAAACCTTGATGTGAATATTTTTTACATCAAGGTTTACTGGGTATAAACAAAATAACGCCAAATTAAATCGAAGTTGTTTGATTTGTTTAAAATCATTTAGAGGGAACATGTCATTGGTTTGAACCAAATTCCAAATAGATGGAATAAATTCTCCTTTCTTTTCTATATTAACTATTTCATGATTAATGTAAAACGGGTAATTTCTTTTCCCATTAATTGTGTCGAAAATGCCAAAACGAAAAGATGGTTTTTTGACCATAGCTTCTTTTTCCATTTTTATTTCTGCAGAAACTTCTACAAATAAATGGTTGTATTTTTTTGAAAAAGGCAAATCTAGAATTAAACTAGTATCTAATTGGGCAATGCTAATTTTTTTCAATTCTTGTATATCATATTTATACAAGAGTTCGCGTTCAGCAGTTTTTTCTATTTCTTTAGAAGGGAATATTTTATTATTGTCGCAAACATATGAATTGATGATTTTAAAATTGTTCAACAGATTGGTGATGTGATTCTTAATGGAATCATTCTTAAATGGTACCATTGATAAATCGGGACTAAGTTTATAAAGTTCTTTTTCTGAAATAATATATTCTTTCCAGATATAATCTTCAACTACTCTACTTGAGTACATGAAAGGCATGCTTTGATTATTTCTAAAACCTGCAAACGTATCTATTACTCCAGCCATCCAATTCACCAGCTTGGGTTGATAAGGAAGGGTTTTGTAATTGTTTAAAATCATTGAAACAATTGTTGGCGCAAGGTTATTGTGAGAATTAACCGAGTAGAATTTTTTAGAAGCTTTAAGCATGTGCGAGTAAACAATTAATGGAACATGATAGTCATCAATACTTGATGTTGAGGGGAAAGACCCGATATGGTGGTCGCCAGTGATAAAAAAAATAGTATTATTAAACTCGGGTCTTTTTGCATATTGTTTAAAAAAATTATTGAAGCAATCATCCGCAAACATAAAAGTTACCAATACCCTTTTTGTTTCTCTAAGTATCTTTTTAATTGAAGGTGTTACGTTTAATGTCTTTATTTTTTTGTCGAATAACTTTTCATAAATCAATTTTTGCTCAAACAGATAAGGAACATGAGTTGTAGCGGTGTGATAAATATTTAGATAGGGCGTTGTTGGCAAACTATCCATTATCTCCAAACTTCTGTTGAACAACGCATCATCCGGATAGCCCATTCCCCAGCCTTCATTGCTCGCACTCATTTTCTTATACTTAGATCCAAATTGTAAATAAGATAAATCTGTGCCTTGTCTACGAATAAATCCACCCATATTATCGAAATCGGTATTAGAGCCAGTTAAAAATTTTGTATGATATCCGTTAGCTTTTAAAATATTAATAAGAGATAAATGATCAGGCATAATGGGTATTGAAGAGAATCCTTTTTTACCATAAGGAAGTGATCCTTCAATTGCAGGATGAGCAGCAAAAGTTCCGGGTGATGTACTTAAGAAATTATCCCAGGTTAAACTATAATTACTAAGCGAATCTAAAAATGGCGTGAAGCTGGTTGCAAATGCATTATCGCCACTGAAATCTTTGGATAATCCTTCGGTAACAATAATAACAATGTTGGGTGGTTTATTAGGATCGAGATTAAAATATTGACCAAGTACATCTGCTTCATCATTTTGTCGTAACAGTGGATATTCTTTACTGCTAAAATTAAACGGTTGGTTTTGTTGATAGAAATCAATAGCAGAATTTAGTTCAGCAGTATTTAGGTCTTTTGAATTGAATGCATCTTTCGAAAACAAAAAATGATAACTATCAGCAATCCAATAACTAAACTTGTTGGAACTAAGATAATAGGCCGATCGATCTTTAAATAAATTGGGGCTTGGTTGAGCAAAGCGCATCGATAGCGTTGCAATTATTGAAACAATAAAAAATAAACTCAATACATGCTTCTTAAATTTTATCTTCTTTAAAAATGAATTGTAAGCGATCCAATAAATGAAATAACTAAAAACAAAGGGTAAAAAAACAGAAATTCCTCTAGTCATCATCTGTTTAATTGTATCCCATATTTCAAGTGCTTCTCGGTTGAATAATTCATGATCAAATGGATTATTCCTTTCAGAAAAAGTCATTATTAAACCTATATAAGAAGAAAGAAAAAGTAGATTTAATACATGAAGAATAACTAGACCGGTCTTTTTATTTAAAGCTGAAATGCCTAAGAAGACAGGGAGTAAAATAATTCCATAAATTAATACCGCCCATACATCAAAAACCAATCCTCCCAACTCATATAATATAGGGTTGGCAAATAAGGATCTATCTGCTACTGCATGATGTTCGTACACTCTAACGCAAGCAACTGCTATTAAGAATGATAAGATTACCCTAGTGTACGACTCGTAATTTGTTTTTATAATATTCCAGCTCACCAATTTATAATTTCATCGGCTGCAATTTACATACAATGCCTATAATATAATAAATATCAACATTTATAGAACGTAATGGCGGCGATTTTAACATCTTTATAGTCTTGTATTGATTTGCTAATTAGTTGAATTCACAAGAAACATAATATGGGACACAATACATGGCACCAAAATCATAAAGAGAATATAAGTTTTGGAGATAAAATTGCGGATAAAGTAGCCAATGGAATGGGTTCTTGGAGTTTTATTATTTGGGCATAATTTAAGGGCCCTCTCTTTATAGATCGGAATGCATCAACCAATATGTAAATTCAAAGTTTCACTCCAACTGTTAAAAAGAAATTTCTTGGTTCTGCAGTAATCAGCCCTGGTCCTGGATATCCTCCTGCTCTTCTGGTGAAATATTTTTCTTTGAGAAGGTTGTTGATCCCGCCTTTAATAAAAAACATTTCATTGAATTTATATGATCCGCTGATATCTAAAAGATCGTA
>Ga0209284_10001440_pt1 | contig 36715 bp, 62 predicted proteins | sample FRY03_FD_187211 | JGI IMG/M metagenome (GOLD analysis project Ga0209284, IMG submission 187211) | Freshwater microbial communities from Lake Fryxell liftoff mats and glacier meltwater in Antarctica - FRY-03 (SPAdes) (version 2) | ecosystem: Environmental > Aquatic > Freshwater > Ice > Glacier... | reverse complement strand
TTGTTCTGCTGTCATATCCACACTGTTACCAAAGCGTGTGTAGTTATCACGTCCAGTAAGTTGCTTTAGTCCACGTCCGCGGAATAACCAACCGTCACCTGGGTTAACGTTGCCCATTTTAGAACTACGGAACTCATCTTGGTAAACATAGTTAGCAATCATTTCTGGCTTACGTGCATACTCAGCAGCACTGCGCTTTGGTGCTGTACCAAAGTAACGACCAAACACTGCAAGTAGTGATTTTTCACTGTAGTTTAAGTTTTCTTCTAGTGAGTTAAAGTTATTTGACTCATGAGCGCATTGACTAACAAAGTGTGCCATGCGTCTTTCTGTAGTGATGCCATATTTTGGCAGTACATCTACTAATGCTGCATGCCAGGCATCAACATTTTTGTTACCTGGAATAAGTGCAGCTAAGTTCTCTTTTCTTAGTTCAAACATATTTTGATTTCCTTGTTAAGTATGACATATTTATACCAATATTTCTCTAAAACTGCTTATATTAAATTTATTCATTTTGCTGCTTTTATATAAGTTGAAACAACTTTTGCCAGTTGTTCATGTGTGTCATTGAACCACTGGTACACATGGTAATCACACTGTCTGGGTATTTCAAACATCTTGTTAGTGTCTTTAAATTTATCTGCGTTAACAGTATCCAGCCAAACTGTAAAGTCCGGAGCAAACTCTGCTCGTGCTGCTTCAGTTGGGCACACAAAGTCTGCTACTGCAATCTTGCCTGCCATAGCAACACCGTCTGCTAAGAACCTCATACGTTGTGCATGGCGCATACATCCTGCTGGGGAGAAGTCTTGGTCGTTGTATTGTTTGCGCACTGCGTCTGCATTAAGCCAAATACCGCCAATTAGTTCAGCAAACGGTTCTGCCAGCGTGCTTTTACCGCTGCCGGGTAACCCAAATATTAAAATCTTTTTAATCATACTGTTTCTACTTAGTAGCTAACTCAGCTAAGAATTTTTTTGTGTTGTCAGTTTTGACGCCTGTGATCTGCAGAGTGACTCTGGGACCATGTCCAGCATTAGCAGTGCTGTGCGGAACGTTCCACCAATCAAACGTGCTGACATTTCCGGATTGCCAGTGACTCCATGTATAGTTGCCGTAGTTCCAGAAGTGCCCCATCTGCCAGTCAGTCAGCTGAATAAAATATCTAACAACTTTGTTTGGATCGTCAGGCATCCATTTTTCAAGTTTGTCTAAGTGAAGGTTCCATACTTGCCCAGGATGTTGTACATGTATTCTAGTCATTAATGACTCGAGCGCAAACTGATCAGCAAGGTCTTGAAATACTGCAGGAACATCGTATGTCAGATCTGATACCACGTAGTTTTTGTTCATACCGTAAGACTCTAGATCGTATTCTTCTTGGTCGTGTTCTTGATTGGTCCTTATTAGACTATCATTTGGCTTACCTCGAGTACGCCATGTCACAGGCCCTGCACGGTCGATCACATCATCTAGTGCTGTGTTCCATGTGGGTGTAATGTGCCCCAGCTCTACCACAGTGTCCCATTTTGGATCCATAATTGCAGTATTAAAATGATACTTGCTGCGTTGTTGAGTAATTTTCCAGTTACTGGTCATTTATTTGATCTTTTATTTTATTTTATTATACAAAGTCAATTTTTGCTTTGTTAAAAAACACGCCGTACACCATAGCAATACCTGTTGCAATCAACAGCAGCAGCGGAACAGTGTTGGTAAGCAATTCGTGCCATTCATACAGGCCTGTAAATTGCATGTAACTTGATTCTACCCTTGCACTTAATATAAAACCTATCAAAAAACTTATACGACTGAATTTAAGATACTTTAGCTGCAGCCCAACTATTGCACATGCTGCTAGCATTAGGTAGTCTTCCAGCATGCCTGTGTACTGTGTACTACTCCACACTAGGCTAGCAAGTATTAGCCAAAAGTAATACTGGAACGGTACATTGGTTATCTTTACTGCGTATTTAATAAACATATAACTCACAGGTAAAATAATAAACAAGCTCCACAAGTAACTGCTTAACAAATGGTCAAAAAACACCTGATCGGCCAGCACACTAGGAGTACCCATTTCTAATCCCACATACATGAACAAGCCCATAATAATGACTTCAAACGGTGCACCTGGAACACCAAACAACACAGTGGGCACATAACTGGTGGCTTTCTGCGCATTGTTGGCACCTTCGCAACCAATGACGCCGCGCACATTGCCTTTGCCAAATTCTTCAGTCTTGTTGAATGCAATAGTTTGACTATAAGCAAACCAGTCAGCAATAGCACCACCTATGCCAGGAATTAGTCCAATGAATCCGCCAATGAATCCACCGCGCAGCCCGTCCCACTTATACTGCCAGCTGTCTTTAATACCTTGCAATAACTGTGACTTGATTGCAGTGTTGTCCAAGTAGATGCGTTGCACATGCATACGGTATGCACTCAGCAGTTCAGGAAATGCCAGCACACCTGCCATGACAGGGATCATCTGTATTCCATCACCTAGATATTCTAGCCCGCCGGTAAAACGTGGCGCTGCTGTGTTAGGATCCAGTCCAACTAACCCTACAAAGATACCCAGAGCCAGGGCTATTAATCCTCTAAACCAATACCTACTGCTGATAAACACCACACAGGTTACACTAAACAACAAGAAGGTGAACATTTCTCTAACTCCGAACCCCAGCACAATTTTGCTGTAGTAAGGTAAGAATAAAAACACCAGCAGTCCCCAAATCAAACCATTAACCCAGCTGGTGCTGATACTAGCACTGAGTGCTCTGGCAGCTTCACCTCGCTGCGCCATGGGAAAGCCATCTAACATTGTTGCGGCTGCGCCGCCTGCACCTGGTATGTTTATTACTACACTGCAAAAACTGTCACCAATGCTGCTGGTAACAACCACTGCAGTTGTAAACACCACCAGCATGTAGGGATTATGAAAGTAGCCTACAAAACTATAGATAGCAATCAGTCCAGTAGTTGCTCCTGCTACTGGAATAAGTCCTACCACAAAGCCGTATGCCACTCCCAACAGCAGGAACAGTGCGTATTCCATACAGAGTTACTTGATTAAGTTTTCTTTGAACACAGCAGGCTTGCTGGTTGCTTGCAAGAAGTCTACTAAGTTGCGCAGTGTGTTTGGTTTGATTTGACCACGCAACATATCCAGTGCAGTCACCATGTCTTTACCAATGATCCATTCATACTTGCCTGTGTCCTTATAGATAGCTGCCATGGCTTCTGGATCAGCAGCCATTTTTCTAAATGCCTCACGCAGTTGGTCAGTGTTGGGATTGCCTTTGTTGACCCACAATGCTTTTTGCATCACGTCACGAAAGTTACGCAGCAGAATGTAAGCATCGTAAAACTCACCTGCGGGTGCAACACCCCATTTAGCTTTGAACACTTCTGAGAATGATTTGCCTGGGTAGTTGGGGTCTGCTTCTACCTGACCGGTTTTAAGGTTAAACACACCGTGTGAGTACCACACTTGCGAAAAGTCTTTGCCTTCGTAGTGCTTGGTATAAGCAGCAGTGGATTCACGAGTAACGTTGAGCTCACCGCGCTGATATGCTAGACGACGATCACCACTGTTCATGCCCTTGACATAGCGATAGTTGTTGGCAAATATTTCTTTTGCTCGTGCTGTGGTTAAGCCAGGACCGTTTATCATTAGAATCTGCGACATCATGTCAGGATCTGTACCTGACCCTGCTGCAAATTTAATTTCGCCAACTGCTGGATCAAAGCCAGTTTGGTGTGCGCTCACAATGGTCAAGTTCATCATGGCGATTGGATCGTACTGGTAATAGTCGTAGTCCACTGAATCTACCAAATAGCTTTCTCCATTGCCACCGTGTGATACCATGACTGTTTTGTCATCAAAGCGCAGTTCCTTGTGAAACTTATTGAATCCAGGAATGTCATTAGCCCCAGGTAAGTGACGGATAACAATTTTTTCACCTAAGAATTTTTCCAACTGTGTGGCAACAACTGCTGTCCAAACACTGGTACCGCCTCCGGGTTTTTGCGGTACAATAAATGTGTATTCTGCTTGTGCAGCGCTCATAATGCCGGCACTTGCTAGTAGTGTAATCAATAGTTTTTTCATTTTGATTTCCTTTAGATAACTTTTACTCTAACGTTAGAGTGTTGATAAGATTGAACATACTCCGGTGGGGGTAGTTCAATGCCTAATTTTGCACATAACTCTGAATTTGTCCAGATGTCTGTACCCGGGTGGGTACACCATGCATGCATTAGGTCTGTGTTCTGCGCTGCAATGATTGTGGCCATTGTGCGCAAATCTTTATAGTATGCTGAGTAGTCTGGATATGTAATGTCAAAATGCCCACATTTAACCCACCAGCCTAAACAAGCATCATTTTCCCTGTGTACTAACACAATTGGACAGTCGGGCCAATGTTGTTTTAAAAAGTCTATTTTGTGTGCAAACACATGACTCTTGACGATACGCACTCCTTCGCCACTAAACGGTTCATTGAAGAAATGCTCGCATTGCTCTTTGGTAAATTTTTCAATTACATTAAATGCTTTACCAAACTCCATGCCTGGATCAAAATACGCACCTAAGTGCATTAATTGTCGCTCACCCGATGCGTCGTGATAGTATGTACGCTCTTCAGAGTAGTCACTGCGATCAATATCGGGACTGTAATAAATGTTTTTGCTTACACTGCTCCATTTGGATCCAGGTGTGCCAGCCATAAAAATATATTTCATTGTGTTCCTTGGGATAATTACATGTAGAAGTAAATTTGACGTATACAAATAAATTTTATGTTGTATATAGCTGTTATTTATCTAACATGGAAATTTCTTAATGAATACTAAAATTTTTGCCCTGATTAAAGAAAATTTAGAACTTGCCTTTAATTTACCCAAGTACTCCAAAGTTTGTGAACACATCTCTGAGACCACTGTGGTGGATGCACTGCCTTGGACACCTGCTCGTTACCGCAAGTTCAAAGATGCTGTGGAAGCAAAACTTGCAATGGAAGACTGCAACTTCACAGGTACGCTAACAAGCATTGTTGCCAAACTTGATAAACGATACACCGGACGTTTCTTTGGGGAGATTTGGCGGCCGCGCACTGGTGATTATGATTACACAGGCCGGGCATTGGCAGAATCAATTCAAAAGCAAAATCCCCAGGCTGTGCTGGATGTGGGCTGCGGCTATCATCCGTTCAAGGGACGCATTGACAATCTAACTGGCATTGATCCTTATAACCATGCAGCAGATCTTGAAGTGGATATTTTAGAGTACAAAGTTAAACCTGCCAGCTTTGATCATATTATAGCACTGGGATCTATCAACTTCAATGGTCATGATGATATTGAACAAAGATTTAGCCATTGTGTAGATTTGCTTATGCAGGGTGGCAAATTTTATCTACGTGCCAACCCCGGGATCACACACAAGACAGGGCCTTATGTGGACATATTCCCGTGGAGTTTTGAAGTTGCAAACAACTTTGCTGAAAAATACAACTTAAAGTTATTGGAGTTCAAACGAGACACTAACGACCGTTTGTATTTTGTGTATCAAAAACTTTGATCATTAGTTCGCCAGCAGCGGCGTGTGCTTGTTCCAACGGGTGCCCTATGCGAGTTATAGGGTATCCATTTTTTTTGCTCCATTGCTGTAGATTCAGCCCATCAAATGTGGTCATGTGCGGAAGAATATAATCTTGAAGATCTGTTATTGCAGGAGTAGTATGCCACCGTTTGTCAAACATTAAATCATCCATATATGTCATTATAAACGGACAATTTTTTTGACGAAGAGTGTCCAACACCAATCTGATACTCATAAGTGTTGCAAGTTTGTCGCGAATCTCAGAATGTAACTCTTTGTAATAAGTTTTTGCAATATCTGTTTCGTCTATAGGCATGAGTGTAGACCATGACATTGCACATGGCCAACTGTCGGGATTGTTGACATTAACATAATCAAAACGATCAATAAAGGTCCAGCTTATTACAAACAAGGCAGTTTCGTTTGTTGCAAGATGACTTAATACTCGTTCAGCAATTTGTAAATTACCAGCGCCGGGTCTAGCATAGCACAAATAATTGTAGTTTAAATGCTGAGCGAGATGTGCCGGCCAGGTTAAATTGCTGTGTTTTGGTGGTTGCCTTTTTTCGCGAATCCACGGCAGTTCGTCACTTAATTCACTACCGTAGATAAAACTACAGCCAAAACTTTTTAGATTCATAGGTAATTATATACCTACTTTATGCAGTAGGTATTAGATTAGCGCAGGCCTGCGGCTGTTTGTAGGGATTTTAATTCAGCGTCGGTTTTGTAGATTCGCTTGTAGGGCAAACCTGCTGACACACGAACTTCGTTCAAGTCTTTTTCGTACTTTTCTCTGTAGGCTTTTGGACTCAACGGAACTGCACTATCAAATGTGTCTCTACTGAACGGCATTGTGTCGTCTCTGTAGTGCATGGTCCAGTCGTCAAGATCAAACTCTGTCAAAGTATTTAAATCATGCAACAATGTTTCAACATGCTGTCCTGCTGTGCTACGGCGACGAATTTCAACATACACCAAGTAACGATTGGGTTTGACTTCACCGGGACTTTTGTCAGCATCTAACACAAAATCGTAGCCTTTTTCAAACCAAGCCATCAAGTCTTTGGCAGCTTGTGGGTCACGTACAAAAAAGCTAACAACAATAATATCATCATCGTCGCCCATTTTGGAACTAAATTCGTCAACATGAATTGTAGGCTTCATCAAGCCTTCCATGTCCTTAAAGCTCAGGCTTTCAGACAGCTGGTTGTTTGAGAAGATTGTTTTGTGCATTTTCTGCTTGCTCATCGTTTTGGTATTCTTCTTGATCTAGGTCCTGCTCGTACGCATTGTCTAGATCTGCTAAATCAATATCTTGATCTTCTAATTCAATTGATCCTGTGCGGATGTCGCTCATCAAACTCTTTGGCATAGTAATTTCTACCAACCAAATCTTGTGTTCTGATAGTTTTGCTTTGTGTGTGCCGGGCCGATAGTCCGAAGGTGTGTCAATTTTCATTGGTACAGACATCATTGTTTTCTTGAACCTTACAGTGCAATCAAACGGCAACAAACGGCGTGCGCCGCGTGGATCTGGCATACGTTGTTCTGGCCACATAAACACACAAGTAACGTTGTATTTTCCAATTGCTGGCCCGGAAACCAATTCGCCGATGCTCCAGTTGCGAAATGCATACAAGTCTAGTTCGTCAAGCACACGTTCAAAATCCAACAATGTCAACAAACTGCCTTCGCTCATGTAAATGTCGCGAATGTTTTTTGCTACTTGCCAGTAATCTGAACCGTCTTTGAATATTTTTTCGTCGCTTAAATCCATACTGTTATTTATGGTATTGTGCTGTCTACTGTTAGTTTGATGACAAGAAAAACTTACTGCCAAGAGTATTACTTATGATATAAATTCCAATTATCACTTATAATATATCTCAAAAAACTATTGCCTAAATACTTGTAACAGCATATTGCTGTTAGTTTATCCCACTCAACTTTGGAGAACACCTTGAGCAGACAAAGATCAGCAAAAGCACAAAAGCGTATGGCACAAGTAGAAAACACTATTGATTTTTCCCAAGGACGACAGTATACTCGTCCCAAGGCAATTACACTGGTTCCACGTACACGAAATCAAGAGAATCTGGTACTGGCATTGCTTGATGATGACCAGCACATAGTAGTAACAGCAGGACCAGCAGGCACTGGAAAAACTTACCTGGCAATGCAAGCCGCAGTAAAGGCCCTCAAGGAAGGCACTTGCGAACGCATAGTGTTGACACGTCCTGCTGTGGGTGTCGAAGACGAAGACCACGGTTTCTTACCAGGGGATCTGAATCAAAAGATGGAACCCTGGACTAGACCGCTGATGGATGTGCTGCGTGAGACTTACCGTCCACAGGACATTGCCACAATGATTGAGAATCAGTTGATAGAAATATCACCACTGGCGTTCATGCGCGGTCGCACGTTTAAACACAGTTGGATCATCGCTGACGAAATGCAAAATGCCACTCCAAATCAGATGAAAATGCTGATGACACGAATTGGTGTAGGCAGCAAGATTATAATCACAGGCGATGTGGAACAAACTGACCGTCCAGGCAGCAACAACGGCTTGCTGGACTTGTGTATGCGTCTAGACCGCCGTCAAGTAGATGGAATTGCTGTATGCCCACTGGAAGCAAAAGACGTCCAACGCCATGCTATCATTGGCAATGTACTGAAACTTTACTCTTGATCAGTAATTAACTGGTAAATCTCTTTCCAGTTTTTAACTGTTGTGATGCCTTCGTGGTAGAAATGCATATTATGTCCATGTTCTACCAGGAGGCTCCTTAGTCCTGCTTTATGCCCGACAACAGCATTTTCAGGCTTGTCTTCCAACCACCAGCATCCAGAGTCTTTGTATTCTTCCAGAGCTTCATGTTTGTCTGCACCTGTGTCTAGACATACAATTCGTTCAAACGCTTGATTGCCGAACAGTTTGCTCAAATTCATTTTACGCAATTTGCCAGCATTTTCGTCTCGACTCAAACTGGTAATACAATGAAACACATATCCATGTTCTTCGTGCAGTCGCTTGACATAGTACATGGCATCACGCAGTGCTGGCAGGAAACCAATGGCAGCACTTTCGTTAAAAAGTCGTATCAGTTTTCTAACCTGTTCTTTGGGAATACCATATCGAACATCCATGTCGTAGTTGAGCTTGTTGCCAGGCACAGGCTCAAACCCATGTTCTTGCATCCACACATTGAATGCCCACTCCCAATCTAATAAAACGCCATCACAATCAGCTAAAATTACTCTGTCAAAATTTTTGTATTTCATTGGCTTACAGGCAGTGCCTTGACGTCAATGTTGTGCCCGTTTTCTTCAAACAGTCGTTCAATGGTACTGGCATAATGTTGATAGTAATAACTCACAACAGTATCCCAAACTTTGGGAACTTGTACGCCGTTCATTGTGCATTTTTCAACTTTTTGTAGTTTGAAATCTAAGATCACACTGGCTTCCTGTAAGTCTTTTTTCTTTAAATTTCTAGCCAAAGCAAGTGTTTCGTCAATTTGGCCGTTGGGTTTGGTGTAGTAAGTTAGTGTTAGGTATCTCATAAGTTTTTTTCTTTTAAAAAATCAATTATTCGTGTTGCAATAATCTTCATAGTTTCGGGTCCGGGATGTAACCAAACTCGATTCAATGCTGACCATTGTGTAACTACCAAGTCATATTTTCCAGACATTATTGCTTTGGCTGATCTCATAAAAATTTTATAATTGCTAGATCCAGCTACAGCTATATTGTCTGATTCAAAATTGAACTTTTTTGACACCAACCTGTCATATATAAAACTGTCTCGTTGTTCAAAAGAAAAGCCTTCGCCAACAGTGATGCTACATCCATTAAAGCATACTTTCATAGTTGACATAGCTCTGTAATTGTTGCACTTAAATTAATTTCTTGATCTGCTACGAGTGGAATGTTTGCAATTCCGTTGCGAATGATAATGATTGCCTGATCCTGTTGCTCAACATCCTTGCTCCACAAGTCAAGATTGTCGTACATCCAACGGAATGTGACGTCTGCTTCTTCCGGCGTGCTTTGTTGACACAACAGTGTTCTTGCTTCGCGCATCTTGCCTGCTTTGAACATGGCCACACAATCCAATTTCCAATCACCCACAGCGCGATCATTTACATTGGGTGCAATTAAAGATCCACTCAAACTATTCTGTTGAGTCAAGTTCAAACACTTGCGCAAGTCTGGATATGTTGCTTTGACATAACTGTCCAATGTATCAATGTCAAACTCGATGCCTTCTGTGACCAACACAGTGGCTGCTCTTGCTGTAAACTCTGTGTGATCTGTTTTGGGAATACTGATATGTTGACAACGACTATGGATGGCTGGCAAGATCTTGTTGGGATAGTTGCAAGTCAAAATAAACCGTACACTGTTGCTGTAGTCTTCCATCAAGTTGCGCATGGCCGGCTGTACACTGCTGGGATTCATAAAGTCTGCTTCGTCAATCAGCACAACCTTGAACTTGCCAAACGGCATAGTTTGACAAAAGCCAATCAGTTTGTCAACCCATTCAATCTTGCGTGCTTCCTTAGATCCGTTTGCATACATGACATCATATTCGTCAATACCCAATTCATTGATCAGCACTTTGGCCAATGTGGTTTTGCCTGTGCCAGGGCCACCACTGAACAGCAAGTGTGGGATAGTGCCATCTTTGACCCATGTCGCCACTTGCTGTCGGTGATTCTCGTCAATGAACACATAGTCACTGCTGGTTCTTGGTCTGTATTTTTCTACCCAAAGTTTTTTCATGCTTGATCCCTGATTGCTGTTAATATTCCACGTTGAGTAAACTTTCCATCAGTTTTAGAATACTCAATTGTTTTATTATATGAGATTTTAAAATTCAAGTCAACCAACGCTTGTTCAACCCAACGGCGATTTGGTGTGCCTATAAATGTTGTATCTTTACCTGGTTCGAACCCATTGAAACTTATTTGGGTGTTTTCGCGACTCCAACTGATAATCGGAGTAGTGCCAATATCAATTGCATTGTCAAATTGAGTCTCAATAATGATACAAGATGCGGACGAGTCTGCTATAGTTTTTAAGAGTTGATAGTGATGATTAATATGATAAATTATTCCGCTCAATACAACTGTGTCGTGCGTGTTGCATAGATCCGACAATTCATTAAGATTGTAGATACAAGAATTTATAAACTTATAATTTGAATATCCGGCTAATGTACATATTTCATCAGCAATAGATAGCTCTCGATTTCTTACATTGGTACCAGTAACAAATTCAGCGTTGTTGTGCAAACAGAAAAGACTAATATATCCTAGATTACAAGCAATATCTAAAACACGTTGGTTGGTAATGTGTGACAGTTGTTTATTGACAATGTGATCAAATCTTAATACATCAGCATCAGGATACGTCCACTGATCCCACGGTTGCCATTTATCATAGGTGACTTCTGGATTGAAAAACTTGTGATATGCGTACTCATAATATTTTTTATCTGGCAGCCATTTAATCATTCTTTACCTTTGTTAGTGTGTAAGAGCCATCGCCGTTGTCTTGCCATTGGATAGTGTCACCAACTTGCCAGCCAACTTCGTCGCAAACGTCGTTGCCCAGAGGCAGGATGAACTCGTCTGTTTCTTCGTCGTAAATTACACTCACATTTGCCATGTTGTTATGCCTTGCGTGATTCTGCTTCTGCTACACGTTTGCGTAGACTCGAACTTGAAAAGGAATGATTTCTACCGTTGAATACCAATTCGATGCTGCGTGACAAGCAATGCTCTTTGCCAGTAAATGGTTTGTCTTGGTACTCAATACCCAGGATACGCACATCAATTGGCAGTATAAGCAATAGGTCTTCCAAGTCCTGCTCGGTATTGTAAATTACAATTTCATCTACAAAACGTGTGGCACTGAGTTGAATTTGTCGTTCAACGATGCTTTGGATAGGAGGATTTTTAGTGTCAGGCCTATCCCAAGAAGCATCGTTTTGCAATCCTGCAATCAAATAATCGCAATGATTTTTAGCTTCGGCCAGCATAGCAATATGTCCTGCATGCAGCATATCAAATTGACTGAACGTAATTCCGATCTTTTTGCCTCGGGCTTTAAGATCTTTAACGTGGTTGAAAATCATGCTTATCCAAATCTGTGTCTGGACTCTACATGCTCGGCGGTGCTCATTGTGTCGTCGTTTGGAATTTGGTCCGAAACCAACAAGATATCGTTTGGATCAACGCGACGGATAATTTTCTTGACACCGTTGTCTTCAATGTCAATGCCGCGTGTCCACCGTCCGTGATCAACGCATACCCAATCTCCAGCTTTGACATCTTGTTGTTCCGGACCAACTGAATATACCTGTGCCCAACGTGGACGAATGCCAAGTCCTGTTCCGTTGTCGTTCAGCAGTACAATTCCTGCTGATGTTTGACGCTCATCAAACGCCATGTCAGTCACAATTACATAGTCCCTAATAGGTTCCAAGTTTTGTGCTGTTATTGTATAATGTCCGTATGCTGCTTTTTTCATGTGTTCTTCTTAAATTTTGTTGACACCTGGCTTGCCTTGGGCAAGTTGGCGTTGGGTTTTAATTAATTCTTGTTTGACTGATTGTGATTTTGCCATAGCTGCTGCTAACCCCCCTCGAGGAACGGCAGCTTTTTCAGGCGCCACTGGCGCTGGCTCAGCAATGGGTTCTATAATAGGATCGCTGACCAATTCAGGAATTGTTGCTTCAAGTTCGGCCAATTCTTCCATTGATTCAATCTCTGGCAGAGACTCTACTAGTTCCTCAAGTTTGTATTCTACTTGTTTGTTTTCAAGTATATCTTTGTTAACAACTTTTTCTTTTACCCGTTGTGTGCCAGCACGTGATGTTGACACTGGGACATTTGTATTGTTGGCAATTTTTTCTTTTGCTGAATTCTTTTGAGTTTGTTGTTTTTTAGCGGCTCTTGTACTGGCAGTTGGCAGTTGCTCGGTTGTGTTGGTAACTTGCCGCTGATAATGTTTTTGTACTTGTTTGTTTTTGCTTTCAGTAACTTTGTTGGCAACGTCAATTTTGTCACCCCGCGCATTGACTTTCATATTGCCAACTGCGCGTGTGTTTTCGTTTTCCAACATCAACGCACCCATGTCGACCACACGGCCCATTGCTGATTTGTATACTTTTGTTGCCATAATCTAATCCAATCCTTTGAAATATATGTATATTTAACGTAAAAATTCTTCTACATCTAATTTATAATACATGCTATTGAGTTTGTGTACTTTTAATTTGTACAACACATAACTTGCAACACTTGATCCGCGACCCACGCCCCAGATTATCTTGTGTTCTGTCATGACATCTACTATATAAACCATATAACGTAACAAATCAAACAAGTTACGCTCTTGATACAACAGCAATTCATGCCCGCAACGTTGTAATTCTTCTTCAGTGGTGCATAATCCCAACACATGTTCTGCAATATCCATTGTTTGGTACTGCTCTGGCATATGCCATACACTCTGTTGTGCAGCATGCCATTCTGGAACCAAACAATCGTGAATACGTTGTTGCAGAAATTTTGGAACCGGATCTAATATCTCAGTCATGGTGTCAAGCGATACACTTGAATCTACAATCATATCTGACAAGTCAGCTGTACTGTGACCTTTCATTAAAAGATTGCACACATCCTCTTCGGCAAAAATTAGCTCTCCAAATTTATTTTGTTTCATCTTTGCTAAAATTACCAAACACTATAGTGTTTCCTGTGTCGGCTTCGTTGTTGTTTTCGTCTTCGGGCCAATGCAAATCCAAGTCATGCCATGATGCACCACTGGACAAACTCACAATGTTTTCAGTTTCTGTTATTGTGTTATGATAATGAACCAAATTGGGGTCCATCCACCATCCGGGTTGTTCGTAAGGACCAATGGGATCGTCGTCGTTGTGAAGGTAAGTAACATCTCCGCCAAGGTCACTTTCGATTTCAATTTCGCCAACAATTATTTTATCTTCACAAATGGCGTTTAATTTACAGTATAGCATGATACCAACCAATTGGTCAACTGGCTCGTCTGGCAATGTGATAATTTTTACCCCGGCATTGGCCAACAGTTTGCACTGTTCTTCATTGCCTCTGTTGATAAACACACCGGAATCAATAGACTCGCCGATAAAGTACTTAATGCGTTCAAATGCAATATTGATGCTTTCTTCTTCGGGAGTTGCAGTCATCATTGCTAACCGAATTTTATAATTGTTCATCTTCAACATGTTGTTGAAGTAGAACCCAGCAGTAAACTCAATGGAATAATTTAATCGTACGTTCATGATATGTCAATAATTTGGTCAAAGTTTGGACCTTTGCCGTCTTGTGCTTTGTTAAAGAGTGCAGCAGATTTCTCTGCATATTTGTTTTGGTATACTTCGCGAGCCATTTCAATTTGATGGATAAGGTCGCTATTGCCCATTCGCATGGCAATACCAATTTTTTTATTGAGTTCTGAGATTTTTGAGCCTAACTCGTCTATAGTCAACGAGTCTGCGCTACTTACCAACGGATGTTCCATTTGTTAAGTATACAGCAGATTGACCCGAAGGTCAACCTGTTTGGTTAGGCAAATGTTGTGCCATTGTTTCCGGTGCAGAACCATTTGCTGGCAATGTACTGTAGTGTGCAAGCATCACCTATGGTGTCAAATGTTATTGTGCCTGTGCCACTTGCTTTCCATCCTGCATTGGTCACAGTGATAACCATGTCGCCACCGTCGCCTACCATGGCAAAAGTTTTGACCTGTCCTTCGGCACCTGTTGCCAATGTGGCTGTTTCAGCGGCAGCAGTTGTAAAGTAACTGGTTGCCAATGTCAAACTTGCAGCGCCAGCAGCAGCCAAGTCTTCACTGTTGAACAAAATGTTGTTGCGTGGGCGAGTCAGCTCACTTAGATAAACTGTTGATCCACCATCTTCTGTATGGAATTGGAATTCGTATGTGCCTGTTTGAGCAAATGTAACGACATTGCTTGCAAAACCTTCGATGCCCAATACACTGCTAGCAGAAGATCCTGTTCCAACTGCAACCGGTAATGTTAGTGTATGTGCTACACTTGAAACAGTGACTCGCACAATCACAAAGCTCATGGTGCCTGCTGCTGAAAAGTTAGTAAATGCTAAACTAATAGATCCAGCAGTTGTTACTGTTTGGTAATGGCCGTTTGCATAATTAACACCAACCGAGCCGGTCAATGTTCCAAGTGCAACTCGCGTTTGAGAAAAGTCTTGTATTTGAGCATTGCTCAACAAGGATCCGTTCATGTTGTTGTCAAGTGATGTTCCGGTAAGGGCTGCCTTTAAAACAACTTTGCTTTGCAAGTCATCAATTTCGTCAGCAGCATACTGGAAATTTGTTTTGGTATTCGTAAAATTGTCACGAAAACCTTGTGAGTTATTGTCTTGGCCAGCAACTGGGTATGTGCCGTCGATGTTGTTTGGGTTTATGCTACTTGTCATTTTTTATCCTAAAATTGTTCTGTAAGGGAATACGAGATATTTATCATAATCTGCGGTGTCAGTTGCAATAATTGTCGGTTTTGTAAATTGTAAACTTCCGCCGTCAAACAGTGTTGCATCTTCGCCTACTATTTGTATATCCCATGTTGCTCCAGTGCCTGTACCGGAGATATTTGAACCTACAATGTCAATGTAGGTATTGCCCACTGCCAACAACGGTGCAGTTCCTACTGCAATTGCTTGTTCAATGGTACCAGATCCGTCAACCTGCTGTACAGTAACAACAATGTCGTTGGTTGTGTCTACTCCACCAACTTGGCTGCCTAAAATATTAATTGTGTCGCCAACAGCATAGCCTACGCCGCCGTTGAATACAAAACTTGAGTCGTTTGGCTCGGGCAATTGATAGTGTGCATTGTTGTCAAATGTAGTTGCAGCTGGCGGCTGCGGGACCCATTTGCTAGTAACCGGATCCCAATTGCTTGTCAAGGCTTTGTCTAATTCATAACGGTCTACCTTAAAGTCCACCAAGTTCAGTTGTGTTCCAAATTGTGTACGTATGTTGTACGCAATTTGTCCACTGTTGCCCGGTGTTACATAAGCAATTACCCAAGCAGGAGTGAATCCCAACACGCGACCATTTGTTTGCGTGGACAACATCCAACGTGGCAATAGTGCACTAACTTGTCCTACAGTGTCAATAACTTGGTTACGCATATTATCCAAACTGTTTGGATATACAGTAGTAATTATTTGATCAGTGTCTGTGTAATAGTCTATATAAAAATTCTGCAAGTCTGTCAGATGTTGCGCTGTATCAAATGCCCAAGGCGGTGGCACAGTCCCTTTAGGGAATGTACAAGTGCCATCTTGGTTTTTTTCGTTGCGTGGTTCAATCGGATGCCGCAATGCGTATGCATAGCAACAACAGATTTGATGATTTAGCGCAGTATCGCCTGTCACACCGTTTGGGAGGGTGTATCTTGCATTAAATTCGACTGTTTCGCCGACATGGAAGAATCCTCCCCAACTGCCTGGTAATAACGGCACTGTGTCGTTTACGTTAGTAACTCTCCAGAAATTTGCACCCATATTGTTGCCGTTGCGATCTTCCAGCGCATCAAACCAATCAGCAAATTTCTGGTTACCAACGGTAGGACTGGCACTTGGGTAACTTTTAATTACGTCAAATTTATTAAGACTTTGAGCATATGCGGTTACTAACGTTACTACTGCGCTACCGAGACTGTGGCCGCCCAAATGTATTTTAGTAGCAGTTGTGTTTTCCAATGCTTCTTGTAAACTTATGCCTTGGGTTGTTGCACTTCTTGGATGTCCTTGTGGTCCCAGCCCTGTGTAACAAATACTAAATCCCTTAGCAGTCAATCCACTGCCGAACCCACCAACTGGATTAGGCACCTTGCCAGGCATTATGTCAAGTTTCCCGTCGGCAGCAGTCTGTGTACCGCGCATTACAAGATACGCAGTGTCACTTCCTGCAGGATTAATTAGAAATCCAAAAGGAGCACAATTTGTCTGTTCTTTTCCGTCTATGGTTACTGTATACTCGCTCCAGATTATTTGTCGCGACGCAGCTACTTCCAGTAGCGACGTTTTAAATTTATTATATCGTGCCGGCTCAAGCTCATTTACGTCGCACTGGTTAGACGGTGTCCAATCAAAGTAACTACCAACTTTGCTTCCTCCGGGTGCCTGAGGGTCACCAGGCTGACCATCTATCATCCAGTCTCTGGCCATTTGGCTGCCAATGTTAGCTAGCATGTTTAAATCTCTAGCTTCCTCAAGCCATGCTTCGCTTTTTAGTGCTAACGGGACAGTAGGCGTAGTTGCAGCAGCTGGATCTTTTAAAATTTGACCATCAACAAGCAACGGTATTTGTTGTGTAGCTATAGGATATGGCAACACAACTTCTTTGCTGACACTTTCGCCTCGATCGTTTGTTTGGCCACCTATTACGCGACTGTACACAACTTCGTATATGACGTTGCCATTGTTATCTGTTGCTTGTGCAGTTTCTATACTGCCCAGTACCAAATTCTTCCAATAATGATTCTCATACAAACTCGAAACATAATCTTCGTAAGTGGCAGCAGTCAATCCAAATGCGTGTTGGTACACCACTTTGGTAGCACAACCAAAGTTCAAATCGTCTCCACGATACAGTAATGTAGGTGGAATTATAGTTGAACTTTGTAACAAACTGTTGACCAAATCTCTGTCATCCTGTGGAGGCATTGCTTGGATATACAAATTTTCATAAGGCTTATTGTATTGTCTGTCAACTGTTATTGAAAATACTTTGTCAACTCTAACTTGTGTGTTGGTACTGAATGCTTGAACAGTGAATATAAATGTGAGGTCAAAGGTTGTTGGAGAACTTACTCCTCGATTGTCACTAGCAACATCAAATGTTGTGGTGCCGCCATCAAGGGCAAATGTATTAAAACTACATCTTCCCGCAATTTCACCAGATGGTAGCAATCTCAACCCTTGTGGTAAATTGCTATTGCTGCCAGATTTTAATCTATATTCCAACACAATGCCCGAGGCATTCAATGCTTGTACGTATAACTGACTTGTAGAACCATTGACAATAGTGCCCAGTGGACTCGGAACCGACGCACGATCAATTGCTGATGCCGGAGTAAGCCAAGTTATTTCTGTGTCTATAGGACCTTGTACAGTCAACGAAAAGTCAGAGTATACACTGCTAACATCTGGCTCACCAGATTGGTATACACGAACCTTGAAGTTGTATGTATTTTCTTGTACCCCTTGATTTGGAATGTATCCGTACAACCATCCTGTCACAGGATCCAACTCTAGGCCAATTGCAGCCAATGATGAAACACTGTCTGTTGCGTACACAACTGCAAACCCGTCGGCTTGTATGCCATTGAATTTAAAAGCAAAATAGTTGTCACTTCTGACTATCCCAACACTTCCCGGAAGTGTCAACAATACCGGAACTCTAACTGGTGTACCGTCTGCTGTTACAAAAGTATTGTCAGCACTGATGTCTGTAGAGTCAGCAGTTAAACTGTCTCGACTAAGAACTTGGATATTAAATGTTCGTAATGCGCTGGCTTTGCCATCTGTTAGTTCAAGTACAAATTCATAAACTGCGTTGGTACTTTGTGTCGGGAAATCAAACGGATATTCAGCAAAGCCCTGGCCGTCTCGACTGAACCCTGCTGTTGCTGTGTTTGGTGCTTGGGGAACAACAAATCCGGTAATCGATCCAGACAATGATATTGATGTACCGGGAGGTAGTGTTCCTGCTGCCAGTCTAACTATGGTTGTGTCTATAGTGTCTGAGTCAGTATATTCAACTTGTAAATCTGTTATTAATGTGCCATCAAATACTGTTGCAATCGTACCAGATGCGGTAACAAATTCCGGAGCATCTTGCCCGGAAACAGTGATACTAAATGTTCTATCTGCCAAGCGGTTGATTGCCGTAACACTTCCAACTGTGGTTGTAGTATAAGCACGAACAGCAAACCTACTTGTAATGTCACGAGCAACTTCTAACGGAACACCTTGAACACTTGCAATGGCTTTTGGTATTCCTACAATCAATCCGTTTGCAGCAACCTGAACACCGGCAGGCAGTTCGCCGGCAATAATTTGATAGTATATTGTAGCACCTAAATCTGGTTCTTCAGCCAGCAGTGGAAACTGGAAAAACACACCTTCTGGGTATGTTCCTAAATTACCAGCAGGAGTAAGCCAAACCGGTTGTGCCATATTATGATCTTCCTACAACAACTTCAATGATGTTGTTGCCAGTGGATGAATGCAACGCTTTCCCGATCACAGTTCCTATAATAGGTTGTTGTTTTGGTACTGCGTAGCCGTCTCCACCGGATACCAACATATCACCTTTGTTTATTGTGCCACGTACCTTGCACGGAACTCTACCAATCAACGCCAACGCTACAACATGGTTGCCAATCAAATGACTGTTCATCAAGTGTGCAGGTTGTGTAGATACAATTCCTGCTACACGCACACTTTCTTCAGAAGCAACAGTAACTTCATGTACACCACCAAACTCAAGCACAGTGCCCGGAGTATAATCGGCATCTGCCAGATAGTTTTCTGCCAAGTCAGCATACTGTGCCGACGTTGCTACACCAACAAACGATGTACCTGTTACTGTACCGGCAGAACTTACTGTGCCTGCACTCACTAGACCTGCAGTGATAAAATTGCCGCCTGTTATTGTTCCAACAGTTGAATATGCGCCAGTTGAATTAACGTTGCCAGCTGTGATATTGCCAGTGGTACTTATTATACCGGCAGATGTAATATTACCACCAGTGACATTGCCTACTGCTATAAATCTTCCAGTTAGGTACGAATTCACAGCATCTACGTTGCCGGTTGCACTCAGTGTTGTAGCGTTGACATTGGCAATATTGGCTGTTGGCCCATTGAAAATTCCAACAGCAACTACGTTGCCTCCACGCACATTCCCCACAGCAGAAACAACTCCGCCTGTGATCAAGTTGGCACCGGTTACATTTCCTGCTGTACTGATTTCAGCGTTGATAATACTGTTGCTTGTGAGTATGTTGCCGGCATTGACATTGCCTGTTGTAGAAATGTTGCCGCCTGTGATGTTACCAACTGTGAGCACATTTCCGCCTGTGATGTTACCAACTGTGAGCACATTTCCGCCTGTGATGTTACCAACAGCCGACATTTGTTGACCAGCATTGACATTGGTACCTTCAACGTTTGCAGTTGATACTAGCAGTCCGCCTGTCGTGATATTGCCACCTGTGACATTGCCCGCAGCTATAAATCTTCCAGTTAGATATATATTTGCTGAATTTACATTTCCTGTGACGTTGGCATTACCAGTCAACTCTAACCCAACAGGTTTAAACATCATCAAATTGGCAATTCCGTTGACATCCATAATAATGTTGCCGCCTGACCCATCAATTCGTAACACTGTTGTGCCGTTTTGAATTTGTGTCACAGCCATGTTGCCTGTTGCTGTAACGTTGCTTAAAAATCCACCGTCACCAAGAACAAACGCACCGGCAATGTTGCCGTCAGCTGTGATTCCACCTGTTGCAGATATCAGACCCAATGATTTAACATTGCCGCCTACTGCGTTACCAACAACAAACAAAGCGTTTAATTGACCAAGTGAATTAATGTTGGGCTGTGAGTTTGCAGTCACTGTACCTGCTGTGGTTGCACTAGTTGCAACAGTGGCGGTGCCTGCTGTCAAAGAAGCTGCTGTTCCTGTTAATCCAGTTCCTGCTCCCACAAATGCCGAGCCTGTTACGTTGCCGCTTGCTGATACAATACCAGTAATGTCTAATCCTGTGGTAGTGAACACTGCCACATTGCCGGTGCCTGCAATAGACACATTGGCATTGCCACTTGCAGCCGCAGTTATGTTTGTAGTGCCATTCTCAATGGCAACAGGAGCTGCTGCAACAACACCGGTTAGTTGACTACCGTTACCGATAAAAAATGTGTCACTGGTCACATTTCCAGTAGCAGACAGAATGGTTACATTGGCAACGGCTGCATTTGGAACTTCTCTCCAAATGGTACTAACACCGTCGTGATTTTGAAAACAATAATAATAGTATTCTTGATCGTAAGCAGTCATTCCTGCTACGTCGCCTACTGCACCTACTAAAGTAGTAGGTGGTACGGATTGCGTTCTAGCAAAAAGTTCACTAAAATTAGTGTTGGTTTTGATAAATGCAGTTCGTATAGGATCACCAAGCCCGTCGTTGGGAGTGGTGCCTATATTAATAATTTCACGAGCCATATATTAAGTCCTCTGGTGTTGTATTTACCAGATTGCCTAGACTCGCTGTTTTGCGTTAGCCGGGACTAAAACTGCTGCCACAACCGCATGTTGATACAGCATCTGGGTTGTTGATGGCAAAACTGGATCCCATTCCGCCTTCTTCGTATCTGATACTGGCTTTGTCTAAATATTGGTAGCTTATGCTGTCTACAAGCACTTTGATAGAGCTGTATTCAAAGTCATAATCGTCCTCATTCTGCTCTTCGTCTAGCGTAAAAGCGTAGCTCATTCCTGAACAACCGCCACCTTGGACAGACACCCGCAACATGATCTTGGGATTGTTTTCTTCGGCCAGTATGTCTTTGAGTTTTGCTATTGCTGTTTCTTCTAATATCATTTTTTTATCTCCGTTGGTAATGCATTGTACATATGTTGCGCAAAATAAGCATGATTTTTTGCACCCGGGTGCATTAGATCTCTTGCACACGACCTAACTACACTCATATTATAAACAATTACGTCCGACTCTTCTACTACCAATGCAGTATTTGCTTTGTCACACAATTGTTGTATTGCTAATAAATTTTTTCTTCTCAGCATAATCATATTGGCATCAGACACTGCCCATTCTTGGTAAAACGTATTGTATCTTGCTACATTGCTGGGCCAATGTCCTAAATTGATAGGGTTGTCCTGTCTATGTATACCATCACTAACAAACAATTCCATCCGTGCCACATATGGAATACATATGGCCACAAATTTAGGTGTTAATTTTGGCAACCAATACTCCAGCACTCTAAAAGCTGTGTCAAGACTGCTGCCACCAACACCAAGATTCCACACATGAACGCCTAGCAATTTGCTTAAAATACTGCTCCATGCATCTTGCTCGCGTACTCCAGTACCCTCTGTATGACTGCATCCCAGTGCTATACCAGCAGGACGATCGTCAAACTCGTCACATCTGAACCCATATCTATTATACTTGTATGTAATAACATCTGGATCTAACCACCCGTGAGATTTTAATAATTGGTAGCGATCAGGATCTTTGATATTTTTTTCAAATTCTGCTTCGTTGTCACTGCCGGCCCATTTTGACTCCGTACTAAACTGGTTGGGACGGAAGTGTGCTAATCCGATCTCATCATTGGAAATATCAGACACTGTTACTGCGTTTACAGTTTTCATTATAATCTTTCGTTACAAACGTCCCAGTTGACGATCTTCCAAATATTATCTAGATAACGTTCTTTGTCGCTTTGGTAATCTAGTGCCCATGCATGCTCCCACCAATCAACAAGTACACAGATATCTGTGCGAACTGCATGATTGGCAATAGTTTTGATGTCTCCTCCGGTACTGAGGTAAACCCACCCGGAACCTTGTATCTTCATGGCAGCTTGTTTGAATGCTTCTTTGAAATCTTCGTAAGTGTTGAACTTTTCTTCTATCAACGCCAGTACAGCGCCTCGTGGCTTGTTGGCGCCTTTAGGAGCACGAAGTTGAGGGAAAAACTTATTGTGTAAAAAACTGCCAGCACGATTAAAATCCGCATTGCCTTCTCCTGCATTGTAACGTTTGGCATATCCCTTTGCCAAATGTTCATAGTGATAGTTGATAGTGTCGGCACTCATAACTGGAGCTAAATCGTTTTCTCCATACGGCAACGGAGTAGTTTCCAGCTTCGACGGTTGTGTGCTTGCTTCTATTAGATTGATTTGTTCGCGCATACCAATATTTAGTTTCTTCTTGTGATGCGTCCACGATGTAGATCGTATGGGCTAAATTCCAATTCAACTGCATCGCCCAGTAACACTTTGATATTGTTTTTGCGCATACGTCCGTTTATAAAGGCCAGCACAGGATTTTCAAAATTGGTCAGTTTGACTCTAAACATGGTGTTGGGTAATAACTCAACAATTGTTCCGTTGAGTTTGATAAGATCTTCTTTTGACATCAGTGCTGTTATTTATTTGAAGCTCAATGCCGCTGTAATTCTACGTAGCCTGTCGTATCTAAAACTGCGCCAGCCGTTTGCTTCAGTATCATACACTCGGATGCTGGTTGGTTCTTTGGGCATTTCTATGTCTTCAAGCATATTTTTACCACGTTTGATTCCGTCTACTTCAGTAGATCCAAATGCTGTAATCGCAGCAACACCAGGTACTGCCGCTGCCGGGATGTACTCATAATTCAACGTGCACTGCATTTTTCGTACAGACCCATCTGATTTGACAAATTCCACACTGATCACACTTGACTGTAGCAAACTGCGAATCCAGTCTCGAATAACTGTACGCTCACCATCAGTACCTTCTTGGTACTGTGTTCCTGGTTGACTTTTGAGCAACCGTACCACTTCTGCTTGTTCCCAACTCATTATATATTTCCTTTGTATTTTAAACCAAACCATGTTGCATTTTTGTCATTATAAAACATAAATTCAACATATTTTCCTACATCGCCTGTCATCGGATCCCATCTTCCAGGATGGTATGCCCAGTCAAAGTCAACATTTTGTTCCAACCCGCTTTGGACCAACTCAGCTACAAGTCTGCGCACCGTATCAATCTGCACTTGATCCAAGCGAACTACAGTCATGCCCACTTCAACAAAAATAAAGTTAAAAATGATTCTTTTTTAAAAAATACAGATCCATTTTTCATTTGAACACCGGGTATCATGCCTTCTTTAATCATACACTGATCGAAATACTTTGAATAATTGTCGTGTGATAGATCGTCATTGTCCCAGTCCCAAGCATCACTGATGGTTTGAGAAAACTTGTCCCACGCATCAGTGAAGTTATAGTAATCTTTGATTATGTTATATTCAAAATTCATAACCACCTCAACATAAAAGCAGTAAGTGTTTCTTTGTTTGGTATTTCAACTGTGGCACCTTGTGTGCGGCAACCATGATCTATGCACCACTGCACCAACTGGTCGGCAATGTGCTCTTGGCCCCAGAATCTAAAGTCTGTCAGCACAATCAGCGTTCCGTCAGCGTGCCATTCATTGAAATACTCTTTGGCAAAACCGTCAGCAATAATAAACCTGCTGGTTTTCCAGTCTGCAAAAATATCTTCACTTGTACTCATCAAGTCACGTTCCTGCTACCATTACTCCGTCCTTGACAGTGTACACATTGTCACACCCGCTGGCTCGAATATACAGTCGGCCGCCATCAATCATGTTGCCGTTTTTGAACTGCTTGTAATCGTGATGCCGTTGACTGTACTCCAGTTCACCTGTGTCATTTTCCACAACGCCAAACTCTAGTTCCTCAACTGCATCTGCATCTGCAATCATCAAACTACCATAACGCCAAAACATGCCAAAATAGCGATTACCAAACTCGGGATGCGGTGTAGCTCTGTAGAACACGTCAAAAGGTCTATCGCTTTCATTGATATCAGTTGTGCAAACATAAGTGACAGAGACTTGGTCTTTATCTTCGTAGTGTTTGATTGTCTTTTTAATATCTAACTGTGGATAGTGTTTGATATTCATATCAGCGCCTCATTCGGGCAATTTCTATAATATGATCTGAATTAAATACTGGTACCGCATTTGACTTAGCCATTTGGGATACACCAATTAACTCAGTGCCAGTGTACCTGGGAATCTGCGGGCTACTCACTGCGCCTTTGTGTCCAGTATCTAAACTCTTATGATGTGCAGTACTTCTCTCTGCAGGGATACGAACGTCATAGTCCAGCGGCGCAGCATCCATTGCGTGTCGGCGTTTTTTGGTGTCTGCTTCTACACCCCAACGCTTTTGCAGTTCCTTCCAGCTGGCGTCTAGTTCACGTGCCTTTTGAGCTTCTTCGGCATTACGAAACTTTTTCTTGCCCTTGCGTTTGCCAGTTAGACTCAAACTAGGGTGATGTAAATGCATTGTCATTTGCTGAACCTACTACAGTTGATATGCTTTAATTATAGCGCATTAAGTATTTGTTGTCAACCTAGTTTGCACACCGGAATTGGCTCCATCTTGTGCATATTACGGACACGAATTTCCTGATATTGCTTTACTATCTTTCTCATGGGTCCTGTTGGGAGTTTTCCGTTTGATGTTGCATTTCTTAGCATAGGACTTGATCCACTTGGTGATTTTTGTGATTGTATTTGTTGGTGGCATGTTTATTTGAATAAAACACACGCCATGATTGTTGCTTGCAATGCAAACCCCAATCCGATTGTCAAAATATTGAGCGCGTCTTTGAGTACTACTGCACGAGCAAACAACAACAACAATCCGGTCCACATAAACAGCACAATATCTAGACTGGGTGTGTGATCGCTTATTCCTTGTAGCAATGCCAGCAATGTAGGAATAGTGGAGCAATGTATTAAAACCACTGCTAACCATCCCAATGTGTCAGCAGTGATCCTGCTGAGTTGAAACATCAAAAATGTTCGTATACGCTCGCGTAGTTCGTGTAATGGATTCATGATTTGTTTTTAGATTTAGGGTTTTCTGCGTAAAAAATATGGCGGCCAATTTGAGTAATCTTCGGATACTTCCAGCCCGGGCTTATATAATCAGCGTGATAATATATTGCCGTGGATAATCCCGGTAATCTGAAATTTTCCAACAAGACTTTAATGGCAACTTGTTCGCTTTCTTGCCATACACTTGCATTCACAGGAGCATGTTTTTTGCCTCTGCCTTGGCAGTACCAACTAAATTGGCAAACAACCTTTTTGTAAAATATGTTTTTTTCATAAACCACACCGCAAACAGTGTCAGCAAATCCAGAGTTTCCTACACGGTTCAATGTGACTTGAGCCACTGCTACTTTGCCTTCGAATGGCTCTACGCCTGCTTCAAAGTAAATGTTGCGTGTCAGGCACTCCAGCTGCTGTGTTATTTCTTCAGCAGTGGCCATTTCTGGTGTTTGCATGCCTCGGAGCATGCTGTATCCGTCAAACTTCCAGGCTGTGGCCATTGTTACTGATGTTACTGCAACAAACAGTGCAACAGCTTTGAATAGCCATCCGGTTAAACTTATTTTTTCTACTGCTTTTTTCATTCTTTTCTCCTGTGCGGCATACCGCATTAGACGGACTTTACTAGTCCCGTCTGATACTTAGTAGTGTCGAGAGCTTAGAGTCTCTTAGAGAGCGATAACGGCATGTTTTTGCCGTTATCTATGCAGTTTATTTTGCGACTGTCATTGCTTCTTTTTCAGCAGTGATTTCTTTGCGACGCTCTTTGATGCCTTTGCTCATTTCTTGTAATGCTTTGCGAGCTCTGGCTGCAGCAGCTTTGACGCCTTTGGTTGTGAACTTTTCGTTTTCTGCAATGTACGATTCGTAAGCGGCCACGATTGTTTCGTGCTGTGTCATGTTGTTTTCCTTTTATAAAATTAGCGTGTTAATTAACACTTCTAACAGTATACATGCTTTTTTTATAAAAGTCAAGTCAATTCAAATAGATATGTCGCCGATTCCAGCAGTCCCATATGGTTATGTTGGCAATGCTGTGTGTCCAGCTGACTGTGAATAAATTCAGTGTGTTTTGATTGTAAATTTGGAGACGATGCTCCTCGACCTTGGCACTTGCATGCCGATTACTTGCAAGCCACTTGGTGAGCTTTTCTTTGGCATCATCGTCTCTGACTGCTACGATATAAAGTGCAATATTATTATTATTTTTATTTGGATGAGATGACATTAATGTAAGGTCTGGCCAGGCGCGTCTCTTAGTGTTTCCATTTCGCTCATGTACTTAGCAAACGTTGCATCCAAACACATAACCCTGTCGTCCCACTGTTCGGCTGCATGATCTGGCACTCCCAATACTCTCATAAGTCCGCCCATATGTACTTCTTCCAGCCCAAACTCATACAGCACACACATCAATCTTAGTACCTGGGCCCGTAGTTCTTCTTCTAAATTGGTATCTTCAAACATAATAATAGTTATCCTTTTTACAAAAACAAAAAGCGGCATAAGCCGCTTTTTGTAGTTGATGTAGTCTAGATCAAGACTGTGCCGCTTCTAGCAGTTGCTCGGGAGTCACTTGCTTGGTGCCCTTGGCCGAGATTTTAACTTCGCCACGCTTGGCCACTTTGGTCTTTTCAGACAATTTAGAAGCCACTGCGTAACCTGCATCACCATCAACGCCTTGGGCGGTCAGGAATTGCAAAGCTTCTAGCTTGGTCATTGCATTGGGCAATTCTTGTAAAGTGATATCAGTACAACCTGCTTTGTTTAAGATCTTGATACGTGATACCAAGTCGTTAGCGAAACGGGCCTTAACGGTGCCGTCTGCGTTTTTTGCTGTGCCTACTACTGTGAAAGTTTTTTCGTTTGTCATAATGTTGCCTATCTAAGTTGCCGGTTTAAGTTTAAAAATGTTAAGAACTATTCCCTAACACATATACATATTATAGTCGATCTTTGATTTGTAGTCAACCATAATTCGTATTTTGGTAGCCAAATTATTTGGCCAAAATCTCTACTTGGGTTTTTGCTTTGTCAACTTGTTTGTCAAGCATGGTGGTGATGCCGCTGAATCCAACTTGGCTAACCACCAACCCCAAAACAAATCCAATTACCAATTTAATCATGTTGTACACCTTTTTACTTACTATGCTATTATTATAGCAAATTTGCAAATATGGGTCAACCGTTTTGTCACAAAAAAGCCCCAAAATCAGGGGCATTTTTTGTTGTTTTTTTGCAACACTAAACAATAATCAAATGAGCAAAGTAAGCATAATGATTCTCCAACGTCCAAGTTTCTGTATCAATTGGGGTACCATCATGTGTTTCAAACTTGCCATCAAACACTTGTGTATACCTGCGGAACGGGCGCCACATGTCTGGAGTAGTGCTAGCCCACCCTGCTTCTCTCAGCATGGCATGCTTGCTACGACTCAGTCGGACTGTAGGCACATTCAATGCCTGCTCCACAGTGATGGCCTGTGCCAGTAACAAATCTCGAATACGTGCGGCAGGAACAAGGTGTTCAAAATCTGTGTCTGTATCTGCACCCACACCCACTTCGTGATAGTGAGCACTCATTCCGTCACGTTGTTTGATACAGTATTCGTGATATCTGCGCAAGTAGTAATCAATATCGTTACGAATTTCACGCAACAGTTGTTGATCATTTTTTATGCCACGATATTCTTCCACTAACCTTGTGATGTTGTGAGTGCAGTGTACTGCCACAGTTCGGTATGTGTCCGGTGTACGTTTTGTCTTGCCGTAAACCGGAGCAACAAAATTGTCTAGTGATTCTTTAAGCATGTCATGTTAACTCAAACAGATTTGGATTAAGATACACTTGATTGACGTAACGAGTGGAATGATGATTGTTGTCAACAGTTACTCGCATATGGCATACTTTACACAAAATTTCTAAGTTGCTGGCAGTTTGATTATGGCGATTACCATCGACATGGTTGACATCCAGTTGACTAGCATTAGTGATGTTTGATGTACACACAAATCCATGACGAGTATCGACGTTTTCACATCCAACTGACAGTTTCCATCGATCCACTGTCATTTTCAGTTTGCCGCGATGCGATGAACAAAACATCTTCCACATGTAACTATTACTATTTTTCTTGTGATATGCCACAATGCTTTCGCACCCGGGCAATGCACATTTAGGAGCCCAAATTTTGTAAGTCATGCTTGTTCTCCTTCGTACATGTCATTGAACAAGGTGTTAAACACAGTGTTTGCATTGATTGAGTTGAGAGATTCGGCCCCAAACAATCCTGGAGCAATATTGCCTGCTTCCACACCCATTTTGCTGCCTTCACCGTGATAGGGCAAGTTCAGTTGGCCGCCGTTATGAATGTAAATTTCACGCATGAAGTTGCTCATGGCACTAGGAGCACTCCAGGTTGCACCCGGGTTGACATGTTCCCATTGACGCTTGGCTTTTTCATGCAGTGTATGACTACGCTTGAAACTCAGAGTGCATTTTTCTAGCACTTCTTTCAGCCAGCCTGCAGGCAAACTGTTGACTTCGGCGCTGGCCAATTTGTGCAGTTCTAGCAGGCCAATGTAAACACCTTGATCAATTTCTTCTTGCTCGGGAAAAACATCACAAATTGCTCCAAGTATTTCTAACAACACTCGCCCTTTTTCGTCTACCTCAATGCCTTTTTGCGCATACTTGAAGTGGCTGAAGAAGTAGTTGTTGTCACCGCACAATGCGGCACTGTCTCTGCTGCCTTTGTCTTGCAGATCAATGCCAGCGGCGTCAAATTGATTTTGCATGATTCTGGCACGAACCACTTTGGTATCTCGACTGCCATTCTTGTAACGTACCAACGCATTACGGTGTAGATCTCCAGGAGTAAGTCGTCTGACGCCTGTGTCATTTAAAAGTTCAAATGCATAGCTGGCAAAGTTGACATCGTCGTCGATAACTATTGCACACGGAACATGTGTAAATCCCAACAGTCCTGCGGCCACAGTGCGATGTTGTGCATCGTAAAGATAAATGTTGCTGTTTGCTTTGGTGGTACGACAAGCAGATCCCGGACTACAAACTCGTGGGTCCCATTTTTTCATGATGTTGATGATGTGCTTGTACAACACATCTCGCTGAACTTCATAGTCAATCCACAGGTCCTCAATTGCAACCATTGTGGTGACTGGAAACTTGAAAGGTTGAACTTGAGCTCTAATGCGCCAAGCATCAAGTTGTGCTTGTGTGACGCCGTAGTGTGCTTTGAGTTGTGCTTCTACTTCATCAATAACGTCAACTAATTTTCGTGTGAGGCGTTTTTGTGCCATTTTGTTTTCCTTCTTTACCCGACACAATGCGGGATTGGTTACTAAAAATGTAGTATACTAGGTATACAGTTTATTGTCAACTGGTTATTTCACCATATTGATAATTTTTTTGGCTTGATCAACATTCTTAACTTGATCACTGAGTTCATAATACAGCATCAGTTTCAACAAGTCAGCTTCTTGCTGATCCCATGTATCCAGTGTTTCGTACCAGTCCAGGTAATCATCGGTTGAATCCAACGACCACATGATGTCCAACATTTCTTTTTGTTCAGGTGTCACACCTTCGATATAAATTACATCACGCATTATGCAATCTCCAAAGATAAATCAGACTCTTTAACAATTCTGCCATCACGCAAGACATAGGTGCAGACATAGTTCTCACGTTCACCTGCCATCATTAAATCCCAGGACTGGATCTTCCGGGCAACCTCTGAGCGCATGAAACTATACTCGCCGTTTTCAGTAACACAGTATGCACTCCAGCGCCCGTCTTTCCACATCAGCTGAGTAGGCGTTTCCCAGTCTTCGTATATAGGCGCACTATCTGCCTGGATGCTGGTTCCAATGATGTACTCTTCGCACATTGGGGTGGTATACTCAATAAGAGCTGTCAGAGTAGGCAGTCCTTGTTCGATGATTTGTTCTGCTTCAGCACGATCAGAAGCCGCAATAATGTAAGTAGAGCCTCCTTTGAACTTCCAGTAAGGTTCGGCTACTGTACCGTAATTTTCTTTGTACTGGGTGTTGATTACTACTTGCATCGTCTACTCCTGTTTTGCTTTGCTATGTGTATATTATAGCAGTTCGGAAATTATTGGTCAACCGATGGTTTATTTAACGAAGAAGTCTACTACATTGCCATCCTCACATACCTTAGTGACTACAATGAAGTCATCGAGTTGACCCTTGGCATAAAAACGAGCCTCATCTAGATCGTCAAAGCATTCAACATCAGCACCGTAGCCCGTGCCATCAGCATCAAATAGTAATACAGAATATTCCATCTTATTGTACCTTGCCAATGATTTCTTGAGTACGCTGTCCGAGATACGCTGTACGCTGATGAATGTCTGCGGCATCCGCTAGTAGTTGTGCGTTCTGGTGGGTATTGGCTTGTTTGATCAAAGCCTGTACATCAGCACTGGCTTGACGAGGAGTCAATTTACCGCTAGCCGGCCGTTGAGGAGTAATTTTGTCTATCATAGTGTGCTCCTGTTTGTTGCTGTCTATGTGTATATTATAGCAAAATGGGTATTTTGTGTCAAGCCCAAGGACGTTGACTACTTAAAAAAGCAATCTGTTGTTTTATTACAACAACACGTTGGTAAATGTTTTCCGGGCTGCTGACAGGCAATGGTACAGGGATGGTTGGTTGTATAGCTTTTTTGTTACTCATCTAGTACTTACGTGTTATTGTGTAAAAGTAATACCCAAGCGTCACGAACATTTCATAACAAATGCAAGGCAATCTGCTTCACTGTCAAAGTAAAAAATGTACTGGCCTGCAGCAGTGTCAGAACTGGTCTGTATCAACTGCCAGCGCCATTCGTCTGACATTTCTGCTTTGGCCCAGGCAATTATCGAATCAATAGAACCAAAAGGTTTGCTTATGTTGATTGCATGATTGAAACTTTCAGCAGTTCTTATTTCAAAACTAAAAGATGCAGGTTTCTCGACGAGAGTGGTTGGCATGTACCGCAGCCTCCAATGTGTTGCTGGGTATATTCCAATGTTTGTAACTGGCAGCTATGTCAGACACATAAATATAACCCGGGGTACCAGAACTATTTTCTGGTGTCATTTCATAAAAGAAAAACTCCACACCATCTTGGATCCAAGTTTGTTTGGTGTAGTAAGTTGGATACCCTTCAAAGCAATCCAAGTTGTATTCGCAATCATCTGTGACTGTCCATAGTACGCCAGGAACTGCTGCGCCTGTCTTTGGAAGAATTGTTGCATGATTGTAAAACTTCAATTCCCAATCACGCAAGTCAACTTGTTTAACAGGTGTTGCACCAGGGCAACGCTGTTGCATACTTTCAGGATGCATGTTGGCGCCATAAGCAAAGTATAGTTTGGTTGTCATATCACAGATTCGCTGAATTTTAAACGGAACAACAAAGCATCTCTTTCATCAGCAAATGAAAAAGTCATGTTGTCAAATGTAGACTCGCTGAGCCAACGGCTTGTGTCCGGGCCAAACAAATCAAGTGCGGACACAATCACTTGATCCCACTTGGAAAAATCGGCAATTATTATTTTAACTTTGTGAGGGAAATCAACTCGCATATTTCTTCAGTGTTTTGTTGAACTTTGTCATGTCGGCACATGTGTATTTTTGATACGAGTCTTTGAGTATGTCCGGCATGGGAATTGTGTTTACAGGAACATTGTACAGATTGGCCACGTCCATAAAACTTTGCGGACTTCCGGTTCCGACGTTCCATATACCAGATTCTGGAACATCCATAAACCCAACGTGTGCTTCAATTATCTTGCTCACATGAACAAAGTCACGCTGATACTGATCACTGTTTTCAAACACGTTGATTTGTTTGTTTGCCTTGGCTTGTTTTTTGAATTGATTATGAGGGCTTGCTTGATTGCCTTTGTGGTTTTCGCCATCTGGTCCAAACACATTAAAGTAACGAAAGCCTTGTGCTACTGAGGATTTTGGGGGAAACTTTTCAACAAATCGCTCAAACATGTACTTGCTCCAGGCATACGGAGTTCGTGGATCAACTGGACTTGTTTCTTTAAATTCACTTACAAGTCCATACACACTGGCAGAACTGGCGTATTGAAAGTTTATTTGTTGAAAGCGACATTCACGATACAGATCAACGCTGAAATCATAATTTTGACGCATTATTTTGTCAACGTTGCGTTCAGTTGTGCTGCTGATAGCGCCAACATGCACAACCCAGTCGTGCCCGGCAACTGTGGGTTTCGACACTTCGTCCCACTCGTAAGTGGTCACTGTGTGATTGGCTTGTTCAAATGCAGTCAGCATGTGACTGCCAATAAAACCTTTATGTCCGGTTAGTAAGATTTTCAAAGTATGTGTCCACGTTTGTTGCTTTGTCGTCGATCCAAATGTCGTAAGCAGGTTTACCTAATTTTAAACTGGTGTGCTTTGCGTTCCATGCTGCCAGTTGTTGTGTAGTTACCAATGTCCAATCAATACCGCTGTTGCCGCCGCGAGCAGTCCAGTAATGTATTTCGTGTCCTTGATTGAACAACATGTTGAAGTATTCTATTCGATACAATATAGGAACAGCATTGGGATAATCACTGTTGCTCGAATTGCAAATGGTACCATCGATGTCAACTATGTATTTCATTTTTGACTGTCGCCTTTGCCCACACGATAGTTGTCTTCGACCGAATCTGGAGTACTCACTTCGATCAATGTGCCTTCTGCAATACAAATCACCTGGTGCGGCAGCAATGGCGGATTATGCCAAGTATCTCCGGGATTCAACGTGTATTCTGTTTGACTTGCGTTGGCAGTGTTGATAACAACAACCTTGAACTGTCCATCAAGCACATACCATGTCTCATCTTTATCAGCATGGAAGTGCATACTGAATCTAGCATCCTTGTTGAACTTCAACAGTTTACCGCAGTACTTGTCGTTGGTTGCAAAAATAAACTCGTGCCCCCACCCTTTTTCAACAAAACCTTCTAGTCTTGACATTGAATTTCCTCTAATGTTGGCGCATACACACCCATGTGTTGAACAGTCACCGCGGCTGCTCGATTAGCAAACGCAATGCTGTTGGTCATGTTGCGTGTATTTAAAAACTCTGTGACCAATGCAGATAAAAATGTATCGCCTGCTCCGCAAACATCGGCCACTTCAACGCTGGGCGATTTACAAGTTTGTTCCTTGTATCGTGCGCCATCTTTGCCACTGGTGACAATCAAATCGCTACATTCTGATTTCAACAGGCTGTATTCCAGCAAGTTGATCTTTACAACAGCACCTTCCAGTCGTACCAAGTCAGTTTTCTTTGTGTCAACAAAAACTGTGCCTGTAAACTGTTTGATCAACCATTCAATCAATTCGTAACTCACAACACCTTTGTTATAGTCAGACACCACAACTGCATCGTACTCATTGATATGATCAATGCATCCCACTTCCAGCGGCAATGCCGCAACATCTGTGTCAATACGAACAATGTGCTGTTTGCTCCGACTGTCAATCAATCTGGTCTTGGTACTGCACAGTTCATCGGTAACAAACTTTACATTGCAACCAAGTGCTTCGAGGTTGGTCTTGACGTTGCCGGCCATTCCGGGCTTGGTTTCTTGGTGGCTAAATTTAAACACAGGTACCGGTGCTTCGGGACTGATACGATCTATAGTCCCGTACTGGTAGCAGTCAATGCAATTGTCACCTACCAGTAATATGTTGAATTTTTTCTGTTGTTGAGTAGCCATCAATCCTGCTGAACCATTCTGTTTGTTTACAGTGCTCTTGCCCTGTGTATCCTTTGTGTTGCCAGTCACTGCCTTTGACCATAATGTCGGCATTGTATTCTTGGAGTATGTTGGTTAGTTCTTCACTGGTATCAAAAATCTTAACTTCGTCTACAGCCCGCAAACTTTCCAACAACTCTTTGCGCTCTTGTTGTGTATTTACTGGCCTGTTGGCGCCTTTGATTTCTTTTACTCGTTGATCTGAGTCTATGCACACCAGGACATGGCCGCCCAATGCTCTGGCATGATTTAACATGCGCAAATGCCCAACATGCACAATATCAAATGTTCCGTTTAGTACAATTTTCATTTGATATAATATTTTTTTATATGTTTGTCTGCTCTGTCCGAATCAAAGCAGTAGTACAATATATAGTCAGTGATGTCGAAACAGTCACAAAAGTCTTGGCCATACCGGTTGCCAGTTTTTAGTGCATTGAATGTGTATTGCTTGCACCATTGCTGATAATCTTTGTAATCCACACTAGATAGGCTACTGCTGGTATCAATTAATTGTGAAAATACACTATGACCAGCAGTGCTAATCATCTTGTGTTGCAGACTTTTGTTCACGCTGGTCTTCCCGACCTTGATTGTATGCGGCCTCTAGCCATTTTACAACAACTTTCCATTGTTTGGGCTCCATAATTGCATGTAGCCGTTCTGAACGGAGACCAAACAGTTCTTGTTCGTTGAACCAGTCGTCAAATGTTTTAATTGTTCTGCTGTTGTAAATGCTAGACTAAAAATGCTGGTGCTACTATTTCTTGATACGAGCGCCGCGATCACGACTTTGTTCGTTGAGTGCACGAACAAAACTGCGAATAAATTCACCACGGGCATGCTTGTCTAAAACATGCGTGGCAGCAATTTTCATCAACTTGGTGACCTTGACGGTCTTGGGATCATATCCTCTGCATGTCATAATGTTTCCTTTAAAAATTATATTATACACTAGTTCTACTTGTTGGTCTACCAGCAATGCTGCCTATTCAACCATTGCTATAAGAATATTCACAACCCATATTGCAACCAGTACTTCGATTATCATTTTTAGGTCCCCAGCAATGCCCGCTGCCGACAATGTTTGCTTTTTTGTATTGTGTATCAATGTAATCCAATGCTGCATTGCATTGTGCTTGCGCAGTAAAATGATCCATAATAACAGGCTGGTTAAAATGCATGTTGCCCGGCACCATGAAAGAATATACCAAAATCCACGATGTCATAATTGTTTGATTCCGTAAACTTCTTTAACATTGCCGTGGGCAAGCCATTCACCAAAGTTGTGTACCCAGTCAGGTTTGTTTTTTACACTATATTTGCCTTCTACTTCCTTTGCCCAAAAGCAGAGTAGCTCTGCTAGTTGATAAGGCCCTGGCCAGGATGTATATGGTCCAAGATAGACTTTCATTTTGTTTCCTTTTCAATTACTTCACGCAAAATAAGTTCAACCATATGATTTAGCGTAATGTCTTGTGCATGAGCTTTTGTCATCAATTCAAATAGCAACTCATCATCTAGATCCAACGGAATGCTTACACGAGTGTCGTATGCTTCTCCTGCTTTAATAGCCAGAGCTTTTTGGATGAAATCGTCGTCCGTTTCTAGGTCAACATAGTCAACTTCGTCCCAGGCCTGTTTGTCTACATCTAACGCAGGGTCTATTAGGCGATATGCTCGATTGTTCTTGAAATCGTTGGCCTCCACCAAGTACACACGCTGGTTGTCATCGGGATCAAAAGCAATGTCGAAACTGTATCCATCCTGTTTGCCATTCCAACAGGTTAACATGTAAAGTCCTGGTACATTGACAAAATGGTCACTGCCCTCGGTGATCTTGTAATCAACTAGTTCCATGAATTCTTTGAGTGTTAGCATTTTTAAATTTCCGTTATACTTCTACAAATGTTAATCGATCGATTTCATCAGCAGCTTCTTCCAAAAGATCTGCGATACGATCCGACTTGCCTTCTCTTACGCTTTTACGACCAGGAATCTGTCGGCGAATTTCTGCTCGTTTTCTCAAACGATACACCAGACTCTGCTCACTAATTATTGGTAAATCGCGTTCGTCATTGTTCATAAATTAATCCCAGAGTGCTTCGAAGTACTTCCCAAACAATCTAAACCCGTTTGAAATACGTTCTTGATATTTATTGCGTCCTTCCCAATCATATACTTTGGTGTGATTAGGACCGTCAATCAGTTGGCTCGTGCCGCCTTCAAGTGTCTTCCACTGTAGATCACTTTCTCCAGTTTCGAACTGTTCTTCCCAACGGCTGTCGCCTACCTTAGTTTCAAAAGCAAAGATCATTTCGTCCACCACCCAGTCCCAGCGTTCGAAATGTTTGTTGTCAACGTCACCTTGGTTTTTCTGCTTCTTGGTAAGTTTCTTGCCATGTAGATCTTTGGGCACATCCTTCGAGTCAACATAAGGAGCACCGTGTTTAGTGGCTTTTAGTTGTACAAGCATAGGTAGGATGATGTGAGCAAGTGTATG
>Ga0209284_10001437_pt1 | contig 36743 bp, 25 predicted proteins | sample FRY03_FD_187211 | JGI IMG/M metagenome (GOLD analysis project Ga0209284, IMG submission 187211) | Freshwater microbial communities from Lake Fryxell liftoff mats and glacier meltwater in Antarctica - FRY-03 (SPAdes) (version 2) | ecosystem: Environmental > Aquatic > Freshwater > Ice > Glacier... | reverse complement strand
TAGAAAAGTACCAGCGCCCACATGCAGCGTGATAAAAGTTGTTTCAACGCCTTTATCTCTAATCTTTTTCAATAATTCTTCAGTAAAATGTAAGCCGGCAGTAGGAGCGGCAACCGAGCCAGGCTGATTATTATATACGGTTTGATAGCGCAGAGTATCTTCTTCTTGCGCGGTAAGTCTTTTAATATAAGGGGGTAGGGGGGTCTCGCCGTATTGTTCTAGGAAGTCAAATACTGAGATATTAGGAAATTTAACCTCTATTTCTCCCATTTCAAGCTTTTTATTAATAATAATTTTATGCTCATTAAAGTCAAACTGATCGCCTTCTTGTAATTTACGAGCCGGTTTAGCAAAGCCTCGCCAACAATCATCACTAATCTTTTTATTCAAATATAAATCTATTTTTTTACCATTTTTGTTTAATTTTAGCTTAGCTTTTATAACTTTACTGTCATTAAATACTATCAAATCTCCGGGTAGTAAATAATCAATTATATTATAAAACTTAGTTTGCTGTACTATATTTTGAGTAGCTATTAATAGGTTTGAATTATCGCGCTTTTCTGCAGGATGTTGAGCTATTAGTTCAAGAGGCAAATCAAAATCAAAGTCGGATAGTTTCATGAGTTTTTATTTATGGATAGTGGAGGTGAGGCGTCATTGCGAGCAATAACGATAGTCGATAATATATTCTGTCTATATTCTTCGGTTGAATGACATGATCGTCTATAACTTGGATATCTTTCGGGCATTGAGTAAGTATCATCCGTCATTCGTACAATATTTTCAACGCCGGCTTGCTTAAGTTTAAGTTCGACGTAACTGGGCAAGTCAAACATATAATGATGCGGTCGCGGTGAATCTATAAAGAATACTGCATTTTCAGGATTTTCTTTAATAAAGCCAATAAAATATTCTTGATCCACTTCATAAGAAGATTGTTGAATGGCTGGGCCGATTAACGCCTTAATATTACTAGCCCATTTTTGTTTCATTAGATTAACTAAATTATGAACAATATTCGCTTTAGCGCCTCGCCATCCGCAATGAGCTGCGCCAATAACTTTACCGTTATCACTACTAAGTAATATAGGTACGCAGTCAGCAGTTTGGATAGCTAGCACTAAACCTTCTTGAGTAGTTACTGCTCCATCTGCTTCGAGATTAAAGTCAACTCCTAGATCAGTATCGATAATTTTATTACCGTGAACTTGTTGCAAAATAAGGACGTTAGTAGCGGCAAAATAATTAATTACCGATTGCTTATTAGCTTTTACCTCTTCCGCAGGTACTAGCTGGTTAAATTTACTTTTTTTATTATATATATGACTAGATTGCTTGAAGCTTCTGTCAAAAATTTTATAATAAACTTTATCATCTATAAATTTTTCCACATGCCTGCCTTAGATAATAATTTCATTCCTAAATTAGCAGAGACACTGCAAAAAAACAATAGATTAGAGAGATTAATAAAACAATTTGAAGATGAGTATAATTTACTACCTTGTATAGGTGTTGAAATAGAGTTCTATTTAAGTAAGGATATTAAACATATAGAATTTCAAAATATGTTAGGGATGGTTGTTAAGCAGGAAAAAGGTGATCATCAATTTGAAATCGATCTGCCGCCTTCTACTAACTTACTTAAATATATAGATCAAATAAATGCTGCGAGAAATAATATAATTATAACGGCGCAAAAATTAGGCGGCATAGCAAATTTACAAGCTAAGCCTTTTATTGATGATTATGGCAGTAGTATGCATTTTCATATTAATTTTATTGGATCTCATTTTAATAAGGAGATCGTTATTTTAGCTGCGCAAAGTCTATGTCACTATATGTTAGATACTTTTTTAGTTTTCCTGACAAATGATAAAGATTACCTACGTTTAGACAAAAAATTTATGGCTCCAACCCATGTCTCATTCGGTGGTAATAATAGAACAGTTAGCTTACGTATACCTGATTTATTGCCACATAGGCTAGAACATAGGCTGTCCTCTCCGTTAACAGACCCTTATATTGCGATATTTACAATTTTAAAATCAATATTATTTGGTTTACAAACGCCGGGAAATATTCCCAATATCCCGAGAATATACGGCAATGCTTATGACCCGGAATATAATTTAACTCCGTTACCTGGGTCAAGGGAAGAAGCTTGGAAAGTTTTCCGACCAGAATTTTATGATTATACAATTATTCTGCAACAGTAGCTCTTTATAAAGGTTCAAGGTTAATATAGCGTGTTATAACCTTGTAACCTTTATTTGTCAAATAGTCTGCGGCACATAATAAGCTGTAAAGAGTAACTAAAATTGTTTCAGCCAGAATAAAAAAACGTTCTTATAAAATTATTTCATAAATATTATTAAAATAATGTTTGACATGCTTTGTAATAGCCGCTATAAAAATCTCACACAAGAAATACAAAATCTTGTAGCTGTTTAAAAAGTTGATAAAGCTGAAAACTAATATACTTACGATAATAAAAATTTATGATCGTGAGTTGATACTGTGATTGCAGAATTAATTCTGCATACATCGTGTAATCTCAAGCTTCTTAAAGAAGTCCAAAGTAAATAAAATAAGAGCATTTGGTGGATGCCTTGGCACTAGAAGGCGATGAAAGACGTAATACGCTGCGATAAGCTTCGGGGAGCTGCGAATAAGCTTTGATCCGAAGATTTCTGAATGGGGCAACCCACCTGCTTCGGCAGGTATCTTATAGTGAATACATAGCTATATGAGGCAAACCCAGTGAACTGAAATATCTCAGTAGCTGGAGGAAAGGACATCAACCGAGACTCCGTTAGTAGTGACGAGCGAACGCGGACCAGGCCAGTGGCTTCAAAATAAAAACTAGAACAACATGGAAAGGTTGGCCGTAGAGGGTGATAGCCCCTTATAGGTAAAAAGTTTTGAAGTCCTTGAGTAAGGCGGGACACGTGAAATCCTGTTTGAACATAGGGGGACCACCCTCTAAGCCTAAGTACTCTCTAGTGACCGATAGTGAACCAGTACCGTGAGGGAAAGGTGAAAAGTACCCCGACAAGGGGAGTGAAATAGATCCTGAAACCGAATGCTTACAAGCAGTCGGAGCAGACATTTATGTTCTGTGACGGCGTACCTTTTGTATAATGGGTCAGCGACTTAGTTTATCTAGCAAGCTTAAGCCGTTAGGTGTAGGCGTAGCGAAAGCGAGTCTGAATAGGGCGAATTTTAGTTAGATGAATTAGACCCGAAACCGAGTGATCTAGCCATGGCCAGGCTGAAGGCGGAGTAATATCCGCTGAAGGGCCGAACCCACTACTGTTGAAAAAGTAGGGGATGAGTTGTGGCTAGGGGTGAAAGGCCAATCAAACTCGGATATAGCTGGTTCTCCGCGAAATCTATTTAGGTAGAGCGTTATAGCGATTACCATCGAAGGTAGAGCACTGGATGAGCTAGGGGGTCCTACAGACTTACCAAACTCAACCAAACTCCGAATGTCGATGAGTACAGCATAGCAGACAGACTATGGGTGCTAAGGTCCATAGTCGAGAGGGAAAAAGCCCAGACCGCCATCTAAGGTCCCTAAATCGTGACTAAGTGTGAAAGGATGTAGGAAAACCAAAACAACTAGGATGTTGGCTTAGAAGCAGCCATCATTTAAAGAAAGCGTAATAGCTCACTAGTCTAAATAAGTTTTCCTGCGCCAACAATGTATCGGGGCTCAAGTCACGTACCGAAGATGCGGATTCATACCAAGTATGAGTGGTAGCGGAGCGTTCCGTAAGCCTGTGAAGGTGAACCGTGAGGTTTGCTGGAGGTATCGGAAGTGAGAATGCTGACATAAGTAGCGATAAAGAATGCGAGAAACATTCTCGCCGAAAGTCCAAGGGTTCCTGCGTAAAGTTAATCTGCGCAGGTTTAGTCGGCCCCTAAGGTGAGGCTGAAAGGCGTAATCGATGGGAATCAGGTTAATATTCCTGAACCTGAGGGATGTGACGGAGATAGTAAGTTGTACATCCTTATTGGATTGAATGTGCAGTGAATATCTTCCAGGAAATAACACCCTCGTATAGACCGTACCCCAAACCGACACAGGTGGACAGGTAGAGTATACCAAGGCGCTTGAGAGAACGATGCTGAAGGAACTAGGCAAATTGCATCTGTAACTTCGGGAGAAGGATGACCTGTATATGGGCAACCATTTGCAGGTGGCACAAACTAGGGGGTAGCGACTGTTTATTAAAAACACAGGGCTCTGCAAAGTCAATAGACGAAGTATAGGGCCTGACGCCTGCCCAGTGCTGGAAGATTAAGAGGAGGGGTGCAAGCTCTGAATTGAAGTCCCAGTGAACGGCGGCCGTAACTATGACGGTCCTAAGGTAGCGAAATTCCTTGTCGGGTAAGTTCCGACCCGCACGAATGGCGTAACGATTTCCCCACTGTCTCCAGTATCGACTCAGCGAAATTGAATTCTCCGTGAAGATGCGGAGTTCCCGCGGTTAGACGGAAAGACCCCGTGAACCTTTACTATAGCTTTGCACTGGTATTAGGAATTAAATGTGCAGGATAGGTGGGAGACTATGAAGCGTTGGCGCTAGCCAATGTGGAGTCACCCTTGAGATACCACCCTTTTGATTTTTGATATCTAACCGCGACCCTTGAATCAGGGTCCGAGACAATGCATGGTGGGTAGTTTGACTGGGGCGGTCGCCTCCCAAAGAGTAACGGAGGCGCGCGATGGTTAGCTCAAGTTGGTCGGAAATCAACTTTTAGAGTGCAATGGCATAAGCTAGCCTGACTGCGAGTCTGACAAGACGAGCAGAGACGAAAGTCGGTCATAGTGATCCGGTGGTCCCGAGTGGAAGGGCCATCGCTCAACGAATAAAAGGTACTCCGGGGATAACAGGCTGATGATTTCCAAGAGTCCATATCGACGAAATCGTTTGGCACCTCGATGTCGGCTCATCACATCCTGGGGCTGGAGAAGGTCCCAAGGGTTCGGCTGTTCGCCGATTAAAGTGGTACGTGAGCTGGGTTTAGAACGTCGTGAGACAGTTCGGTCCCTATCTGCCGTGGGTGTAGGAAGTTTGAGAGGATCTGCCTTTAGTACGAGAGGACCGAGGTGGACGTACCTCTGGTGTACCAGTTGTCGCGCCAGCGGCATAGCTGGGTAGCTAAGTACGGAAGGGATAATCGCTGAATGCATCTAAGCGAGAAACCCACCTCAAAACTAGACTTCCCTATCAGAGCCGTGGAAGACCACCACGTTGATAGGCCAGGTGTGGAAGTGCGGTAACGCACGTAGCTAACTGGTACTAATAGCTCGATTGTTTTACTTTGCTGAGATTACACATGTATGTAGTGTTAATTCTGTAAAACGTATATTGTAAGCTTCATATTTTAAAATTACTTTTTTTAATTCTTGAAATATGAAGCTTCGTACAGGGCATTATAAAAATAGTTTTCAGCTTTATCATAAATATTCTTAGCTTTAAAAATTAAACTAGTACTTGATATTAGTAGTGAAAGTATAGTACAACTTAGTACTAGACGCTGACACTACTCCCACCATGTAATAATTAAGTTTTAAAGCTAAGAAAAGTTTGTATTGCTAGCTTGGCGGTTATAGCATAAGTGAAACACACGATCCCATCCCGAACTCGAACGTGAAACCTTATAGCGCTAATGGTACTATGCCCTGAGGCATGGGAGAGTAAGTCGCTGCCAAGCTTGCTATGCAAGCTTTTTTTTATTTGTGTCATCTCAATAATATTTAGTTTAAACTATTTCCTTCCTATTATAATTTTCCCTGCTTTTTCAAAATAAATAAACATTTATTGGGCTATTTTATTGTCGCCAATCGTACTTACTACCATCCCATTTCCAACTGTGGAAGCATTATTTACTCCGAACACTATATCACGGTAACCTAAGGTAGAGATATTTAATATTTTTATATTTTCAGGCACTACCCAATAATTATTACTTATCGTTATATAACTATGCCCCGTTGGATTCATAAATTGAATCTTAAAAATTTGGAATGTACACCCCCTTTATACCGCAAAATCCTAGGTTTCGTAAATATACTAAATTCTCTTTTTTCCGTCGTTATTTAAATCATATAAAAATATACCTATTTCATCTTTTTTTAATGGATGCTCAGCTGTAGCTTCCTTAAAATAATAATGATACATCTTTTCCCTCTCTTCGGAATGTCCTGAGTAATCAAATTTAACTTCAATTCCCCTTAAATCTTCATTTAGTATCTTCTCTTCGGCAACTTTTTCTTCTTGGTTCTTGGTATTAATTGTCTTAGCAGTGATAGGAGATACGGACTCCATATTTTCTTCTAAACCTGTATTCGATTCTACAGCAGATACGAGTAATGAATAAAATATGAGAATAGCGCTTAGAATAAAGGAAAGTAGTTGAACTATAAAAAGTTTAAGTGTTCGAGAAAAGAGAGAAGGTTAATCATTATCACCCCTTTTTTCAAGTTAAAGATAAGTAGGTAAATAATCTATAAATAAATCGTACAAAAAAACAGCTCTAAGTTGCAACTACTTATTCGTTTGTAAATTGTAACCAGCTTTTGAACCCTTTAGAGGCTGTCTTGAAAGTTTTATAAGGGTCAGCTATCTTCTCCATCCGCTAATATCTTTTTAGCATAATTGTAATCATGTTGATATAGACAAAATATTCAGAAATTTTAGGGTTATGCTCATAGTATTTACTCATTCGCTTTAAATTATTAAACCAACCAAAAGTGCGTTCAACTATCCAGCGTTTACGAATTACCTTAAAACCCACTTGTTCAACAATTTTACGAGTTAATGTAAGTAACGTTCTTAAAGTTAAAAACACCAAGTTTGTAACGATTCTGCATAGACACTATCTGCAAAAGATTTAACAATAAATAGTAAGATATTTTGTATTAGCTTTTGTGAACACTTCTTTAACGCCTTCACAATCTTAGACGTCTTCACCATGTGCCTCATATGAGAGTACCACACCAAGAGTTTTAGTAGTTATATGGCGTTTTCTACCCTTAACTTTCTTACCGGCATCATACCCTCTAGCTCGCCTTTTTGTATCGTCTTTACAGATTGGCTGTCGATAATTCCTACAGTTGGTTTTGGCTTTTTATAGGCTTTTTCCCTTACCAGGTCAACCAACGTATCATAAATCTCTTACCATTTGCCATTATTACGCCAACGTAAACAATAATCATAGACCGTCTGCCAATGTGGTAAGTTTTTAAGTAATAATCGCCATTGTCAGCCTCTTCTCATAACGTAAGGAATTGTATTGACTATGCTTTGTATCTCATATTTGCGAGGGCGTCATATTTACTTTAAGTAACAAAAGGTACTAAGATTAAAGAAAGAATTAAAACTACCTCCTTTCATGCTGGAATTACATCTTTACCTTAGAAAGCATATTTATATCAAACTCAGGATAACATTAGGTATTAGTCAATATATAATAATAGAGTACACTGCAAATAAATGAGAATTAGTATTCAGTATATAGTTTGAATATTTCAAATATTGCTCTTTAACGTTAAAGACTGCATGAACTTCCGTAAGAATAGGTAATTTTATAATAGTCTATGAGATTGCTTCTATGCTGCATCCTTTGGTATATGACGTCAAGAAATAAACCCTAAATAATTTTTAAGTTTATCCTAATCTTTTTTAAAAAATAGGAACTAAAATATGAATTTTCATAATATACGTTTGCCTAAATTTATTGAAATCTTTGCCACTGCTAGCCCAGTATTTACTAATTCAAATATTTTAACAAAGTCTGGTAGAGAGGTTAGAAGTCTTGATAGAGAATATGCTAGTCAGAGGTATTTAGTTAAAAACTGCCGTCTAAGTAGTTTGGAGTTTGAACAATTTAACAGTTTTTTTAGAGGGCGCAGAGGCAGTAATTATGCTTTTCGATTCAATGACTCAATGGATTGCCAAGTTAATAACCAATTTATCGCTAAAGGGGATGGGAATACTCAAGAATTTCAACTGTTTAAACTATATGATGATCCATTTATGCCGTATGTTCGTATTATTAATAAACCTATAAGAGATAATTTTCAGCTTTATGTTGATAAAGCAAAAGTAACTGCTGAAGTGGATATTAACCAAGGGCTAATAAAATTATCAAAACCTTTAGGACAAGATAAAATTTTAATTGCCGATTTTACTTTTGATATAGCTGTGCGTTTTGCTAGCGATAATTTCGAATATACTTACTCCCAAGACGGCTCAATTAAACTTTCAGAAATTGAATTATTAGAGGTAAAATAAATGAGAAATTTATCAAAAAACATAAATAACGCAATATCTGAATTTCAAAGTTTTATTTATTGTTTTCACATTACTTTACAAGATGAAACTAATATTTATCTTACAGAATCAGATAAATTTATTAAATTAGGCAGTATAATATTTGCCCCTTATTCTGGTTTATCTTTAAAGGAAGGAGAGTTTAATGATTCTTCACAAAATTATATTGTGCTAGAGGGAATTTTCGAGAAAAATGGTATTGAAGCGCAAACCGATTTAACTACAGCTACTATAAAAATATTAATGTTATTTGGCGATGTTAGCCATCACTTTATTACTTATTCTTGTATTACTCATAATAAAACCGATTTAGGATTTAATATCTGCTTGCAACCCGCCACGGAAAGCTATAAAAAATCTATAATTCAATCATTTAGTAAAACTTGTAGAGCAAATTTTGGTGATTTAAAATGTAAAGCCGACAAAAACGCCTATGGATATATGTATAATATTAAAGAAATATTTAATAATACTTTAATTGTTTTCGAAATGCAAAAAGAAGACGGTTATTTTAATTGTGGAAATGCAACATTTGAGAGAGAACCACTTCAACCTGTCTTGCATATAAAAATCGTTACCCAGTCAGGAGGTCAGGTTACACTGGATAAAGTAATAACTGATAATATGAAACATTTTAAAAAAGTTAAGCTTATAGCTGGTTGTGATAAAAACTTTACAACTTGCTGTAATAAATTTGATAATGCAATTAACTTCCGAGGGGAGCCATTTATACCTGAAAATAATTTTATAAAGATATAACTATTATAATTTTTTGTACATCTTTAAAAATATTATTATAAACACTGAACTTAATACGGAATTTATAAAGAAAAATTGTGGCCAATCAATATATTGCGCTAAAATTCCGCCTAAAAAAGATAGGCTAATGCGTACCAAAGAACTAAAAGATGCGATAAGCGCAAATTGTGTAGCTATAAATTCACCATTACATAATCCTGAAAAATAAATTACTAATGCTGTCCCACCAAGTCCGCAGCAAAAATTTTGTATAGTTATGGTAGTGATAAATATCGGTATATTATGGCCGGCTAGTGCTAAAATCATAAACATTAACGGTGATAATATTTGTACACTGCCGCATATTAAAATACCCCAAAATACACCCAGTTTTGATACTAATATTCCTCCAATTAATGCTCCTAAAATCATGACCGAAAGACCATATGCTTTAGAAATAGATGCGATTTCCATAGAACTAAATGATAAATCAATAAATAGAGGTGAACTCATGGACATAGGGATTGCATCGCTTGCTTTATAAAATAAAATAAATAACATAATAAGTTTCCAGTTGGGTTGATGTTGTTTTAACATATCTATACTTTCTTGGATAACTTCAAAATATTTTTTTAGTGATATGATGTTAGTAGAAATGTGCCTTGGTTCTTTTAAAATTGGTTCTTTAATATATAAAATTATTAGCGGGCCAATTATGGTAAAAAAAGCGATAGCACAATAAACAAACTGCCAATTAAAAATGTAAGATAAATATAAAGCACCAATACTATTAAGTAACATTCCTAAACGGAATCCTACGCCAGCGCAGGTAGCGCTAATAGCTAATTCTTCTTTTGTTTTTGAGCGTTCTATTCGATAAGCATCTATTATAATATCAAGAGTGGCTGCACAGAATGAAATAATAAAAGCTAGGAACGCAGTGATACGTAAATCATTTAAAGGGTCGACAATCAAGAATCCAGCCATAGAAAATAATAACATTAATTGTGCAACTAATGCCCAGCCACGCCGCTGACCTAATTTCTTGCATAAAACTGGGATTGCATAATGGTCAATAAAAGGCGCTAATATAGGTTTAAAGCTATATGGTAGAGCTGTCAAAAAGATAGCTCCAACGATAATAGTTGGATACCCTGCTTGTGATAATTGATAAGGAATAGTAAACGATACCAGCATAAAGGAGGAGCCTGAAATTATTCCTAGCAGTGACATCCCAATGAGATAATATTGCTCGGGATGGATTAATATTTTGAATAATTTAGTCATTTATACCTAATAAAAATGGGAGCTTATATTATTGATTTACTCATGTTCTTGTTAAAGTACTTTCCCTCCGCTTGCCCCAGTCATACTATTATCTCGCATTTTTCTATAAGTAACGTATTTTAACTTTATTAGGTATATTTACTCCCCATTATACTTCAATGTAATTGAATATGGCGCTACTTTAGAAAATATTTTGCCTACTAATGGAATTTTAGTAATAACTGTTCCTAGCATGAAAAACGATGGTATTACATTACCTCTAAGCTTAATTTGGTGTGCATTAGTGTCAATTGATCCTTTCATAGTAAAGTCAAAGAATGGACCGCTTGCTGAGCTTTCAACAATAGTAACCACGTTACCTATATATGTGAATTTTCCTGACATATCCTCAAACATAATATCTTTATTATTTATTATAAAACTCATGAATCCTGGTAGAGAAACAAAAGAAACTATACGAGTAAAAAATGAAATATCAGTAGCCACGAAACGTTTAAACTCGAATGTGCCATCTAAAATTGGTATAATTTCACCTTTTTTCACTTCATGCCTTTGCGTGTCGAGCACTAGGTTAACTGTACCAGCCTTCATATTATTATACATTCCAATTGCTTTAAACAAAGCTCCAGCATTACCGCAAGCAATTATCCATTTTTCTTTATTATCATTAGCGACAAGCTCCATAGTTAATGATTTACTGCCAATTTTAGCGTCTAAAGATCCTGCAAAACATTTAACTTTATCGCAATCAATTTTCAGTTGCAAATCATCAACAAATATATTGTTTTTAAGCTTTACTCTATCTATATCCACAGTTAAATGAATATTTTTACTTGCTCCTTCTTTTTCTAAGAATTGCATCATGTTTGATCTAGATAAATCTAACTTACTACCTTTAATGTCTATATCTGTTAAACTTTGATCTATTACTATTTTTCCATTAATATGCGTTTCGCGATGGCTAATAATAGGTAATATAATATTAGTCTTGCCATTTTTTATTTGTATTTTACTGACAAGATTAAGATTATCATCTCCTACGAGGTTAAGATCAATATTTGACACAGAATTTTGATCTATAGTACCTTTTAGTTTGAGAATAGCGTTTTTATTAAGGGGTTTATTAATTGAAATTTTATCAAGATCAAATTCTAGATTTTTTAGATCAGAATTAACGTTAAACAGCGATTGCCCATTTTTTAGGTTTTTATATTCAAAATTTAAAATATTATTACCAGAAAGTAATTTTAATAAACCAAATTTTTGTTTGGAAGCAGTAATAGTCGCGTTAACTTTTAATAGGGATTCGTAATCTTCTTTAGGATTATCAACAATATTATGTTGATATGTAAAATTGCTTAGAAAATTATTAATTTTACCAGTTCCTTTCAAATTTATTCTTTCACCATCGAAAGTTCCTAATATTTTACTACTTTGTAATATAATTTGGGCATCAAACATTTTAAATTCGATATTTGATAAAGTAGTAGAAATATCATAAATATTTTTGACATCAGGACTAATAGGTATTTGTATTTTTATATGAGTTTCAGCAGTACCTGTAAGTTTCTTAAGATCAATTCCTTTGTTTTTAGAATTTTTATAGTTTTCATCAGATAAAAAATCTATTAAATCTATAACTGGGCCTTTAGCTACAGCAGCTATCACAAAATTAGATTTATTTATACCATTCCATTCGAAAGTTATAATACTATTAGATATAAGACTATTGCTACTTTGTGCTTGGTTTATTAAAAATTTAGCTTTAGTGCCGGATATAAAAATATTAGTATCTATATTTTTGAGTGCTGGAAAATCTTTATCGTATTTAAACTCCATATTATTTATATGAAATTTAGCAAGCAAAACCTTTTCTGATAATACAGCTCCTTCCTGCAAGTCCTTATCAAGGTCAAGATCTATCTTAAATTCTCCATTTTGTATAAAACCAGCTTTAATTGATTCCTGTAAATGTAATAATATTTCATTTTTAGGGAAAATTTTTTGTACAATACGGTAAATCATTATTGGGATATTAGTGATATTTCCCTCCGATTTTACAATGTTTTTTTGCAGTAAAGCATTTACTTTTAAAGCAACATTATCACCAAAATTTAGGTTACAATCTATAAGTTTTTTAGCAGCAAGCGATAACCTACTTTTATAGTTGCAAAAGCCTGAGCCAGTGGGTAGACCAGTACCTTGTTTATCAGAGAGGATAAAGCTTTTTATTGAATCAAAATATGTATTTGTAGTAATTTTATTTTTCCATATGTTGATTATATGGTTACTAGTTATTTTAACATCTACAATATTTTCATTATCTTTGGAGACAATAGAAAACCTTTCTATATGTACCCTACTTAAAATTAGTGATTTAGATAATATATTTTTGAAATCAAAATTAACTCTAAAATTGGTGATTTCGCCTCTAGCTTTATCATCTAGATTAAGAGTTACTTTATCTATAAATAATTCATTATTTTTAATATGTAACTCACCTATAATTGCTTTTATACTTTTTTTATCCAAATAATATTCTATTAACTTTTTGCTTTGAACATCTAAGATACCAGAACGTACGCTAATGATTAATAACGCCAATAGTAATATTATTACTAGAAAAATAGCAGATATAGTGAAGAAAGATTTTTTTAGAAAGCTCATTTTGCCATTTGATATTTTATCATTTGATATATAGTATTACCATTGTGAGCGGTAAGAGTCATTGCTTATAGGCGTCAGTGATACGCAATGATAACTGACTTGCCCTTACCATACCAACTTTTTTAAATTAAGTATAGTAAGTACAGTCTATAATTATGAATATTACATTTATTGGTAGCGGTTATGTTGGACTAGTATCAGGTATCATGATGAGCCATATTGGTCATAACGTCATATGTCTTGATACCGACCAGGAAAAAATCTCTCAGTTACAAAAAGGCATTATACCTATTTATGAGCCGGGCCTAGTAGATTATTTGGACTCAAATAAATTAAAATTTCGCGATAATTATGGTGAGGAATTACTAGATGCTGATGCGGTTTTTATTACTGTTGGAACGCCACCGTTACCTTCAGGCGCCGCTAACTTGCAATATATTTTTGAAGTTATTGACAATATATGTCAGTGGATTAAAAAAGATTGCATTATTATTATAAAATCAACAGTTCCTCCAACCACCTGCAATAAAATTATTAAGTACTTAGCCGACAAAAACTTTAAATATTCTGTAGCATCTAACCCTGAATTTCTTAGAGAAGGCTCTGCTGTGTATGATTTTTTACATCCTGATAGAATAATAATTGGCACTAATAATAAGGTTGCAGAAGAAGTACTTAATCAAATTTATTTACCTTTGATTAAGCAAAATATACCTATTATAAGCACTGACCTTATTACAGCTGAGCTTATTAAATATGCTTCAAATGCTTTTTTAGCTACTAAAATTGCTTTTACTAACGAAATGGCAAATTTATGTGAAAAAATAGGGGCAAATATTCAGGAATTATGTGTAGGCGTGGGATCGGACACGAGAATTGGTCGTGAATTCTTAACAGCTGGGCCGGGTTTTGGAGGTTCATGCTTTCCTAAAGATATTTTGGCTCTTTCAAATTTAGCTAAAAATTATAAATCAGATTGTAAAATAGTTGATGCGGTAATAGAGAGTAATCAACAAAGGCCATTAGATATGGTTAATAAGATTATTAATATAGTTGGCAATAATAAAACTATTACTCTGTTAGGTCTTACTTTTAAAGCGGAAACTGATGATGTCCGAAGCAGTCCGGCGCTTAAGATTGTAGAACTGCTAATTGAAAGTGGCTATATAATCCAGGCTTTTGATCCAGTAGGGATGGTGAACGCAGCAGAACATATAAAAAATGACAATATAATTTATAGGAATACTGCTATAGAGGCCTGTAATAACAGTGTTGCTATTATTATTACTACTGAATGGTCTGAGTTTAAAGAATTAAATTGGGATTTAATTTATACTAGAGTTAAATTTCCGGTGATTATTGATCTTAGAAATCTTTTAGATGATAAGACTATGCAAGCAAAAGGTTTTAAATATTACTCTATTGGAAAACTTCATTGCAGCAATTAAATAGCGTCATTCTGAGCGAGTACTTACGAGCAAAGGAACCAGGTTAATTCATAATCAAACACTTTCTTTCATAATCTTTATTATATAGCACTCATAAATAATCTATGACAAAATTTAATTTTATCCATCTGAGAGCGCAAAGTTCTTACTCTTTTTTAGAAAGTGCTCTAACTATTGATAATATAGTAGAGCTCACAAAGACGCATAAAATGCCTGCGATTTGCCTTGCTGACCGAGGGAATTTATTTGGTTCTTTAGAGTTTGCGCTCAATTGTGCTAAGCAAGGAATTCAGCCTATCCACGGCGCTGTATTGAATATCACTTATATGCAAGGAGAGTTTGCCGAAATCTTATTAATAGCTAAAGATGAAACGGGTTACCTGAATTTACTACGTCTTGTCAGTGATAGTTTTACCAAGAATGACCGTAAAATTTGTAATCATATTACTTTTGAAGATTTAACAAAATATAATGATGGTCTAATTGCATTATCATGTTATACCGAGGGTATTATCGGTAAAAACTTGCTGGCTCAAAATGAAAAAGAAGCTATTGCATGGGCAAATAAATTACGTAATTTAATGGAGAACCGTTTTTATTTTGAAATTATGCGTCATAATTTACCTATTGAGCACTCTATAGAAGCTGATTATCTTAAAATAGCAAGCGATCTTAATATCCCATTAATAGCCACTAATAAGATATTATTTAGCGATGTTAATATGCACGAAGCACATGATGTCTTATTATGTATAGCAGCTGGAGTTACTAAAGAGCATGAACATAGGAAGAAAGCTAGTAATAATTATTATTTTAAATCTTCAGAGGAAATGATAAGGCTATTTAGTGATTTACCATCGGCGTTAGAAAATACAGTAAACCTAGCTCAAAGATGTGCTGTAATGGCGCATCCTAATCCGCCAATGTTACCTAATTTTGTTAGCGCCGATATTAGTGAGACAGATTTAATCAAAAAAGAAGCGGAATCAGGGTTACTTGCGCGGCTTAATACAAAATTTAATATAGAAAACATAGCTGTAAACGAGCAGGAAAATATTAAGCAGCAATATTTAACGCGTCTTAATTATGAACTTGATATTATTTGTAGTATGGATTTTTCAGGCTATTTTTTGATAGTATCTGATTTTATTAAATGGAGTAAAGAACAAGGAATTTTAGTAGGGCCTGGTAGGGGGTCAGGGGCTGGATCAGTCGTTGCTTGGAGTCTGTTAATAACCGACCTTGATCCAATCAAATTTGGTTTACTATTTGAGCGTTTCTTAAACCCTGAACGTATTTCAATGCCTGATTTTGATATTGATTTTTGCCAAGAAAGGCGAGAAGAGGTTATCAATTACGTGCGCACTAAATACGGTGATAATCGAGTAGGACAGATCATTACCTTTGGAAGATTGCAAGCTAAAGCAGTGATCAAAGATGTAGCTAGAGTTTTAGGGTTGCCCTACAAATATGCTGACTATTTAACCGAATTAGTCCCGTTTAATGCAGTTACTCCTGTAACATTAGGCCAAGCTATTAAAGAAGTAGCAGAGCTATCTGCAGCAGCTAAAGGTAGAGGACTCTTCCATTTAGAAGGTCAAGAGGATTTAATGGAGCAAGTGCTGCATACTTCTTTAATACTTGAGGGATTGCATCGTCATGCTTCAACGCATGCGGCAGGAATTGTGATAGCTGGTAAAGATCTAGTAGAAATCGTACCCGTTTATAAGGATACTAATTCAGATATGTTAGTTGTTCAGTACTCTATGAAATATGCTGAGATTGCAGGTTTAATTAAATTTGATTTCCTAGGTTTGCAAACTCTTACTGTTATCACTAAATGTTTACAGATTTTAAAGCAACAAGGTGTAAATATTAATTTTGATAATATTTTATACGATGATAAAAAGACGTTTCAAATGCTTTGTACCGGCAGAGGGATAGGAGTTTTCCAGTTTGAAAGTATTGGAATGAAAGATACACTTAAACGCTTACGCCCAGATTCTCTAAAGGATTTAATAGCTCTTGGCGCATTGTACCGTCCTGGGCCTATGGAGAATATTCCAACCTATATTGCTTGTAAACATGGTCAGCAGCAGCCTGATTATTTGCATGAGCTGCTTAGGCCAATTTTAGAAGAAACATACGGTGTTGTTATCTATCAAGAACAGGTGCTAGAAATAGCTAAAGTACTTGCGAATTATACTCTTGGTGGCGCTGATTTGCTACGTAGAGCCATGGGGAAAAAGATAAAATCTGAGATGGAGGAGCAGGAGGAAATCTTTATCAAGGGAGCTATTGCCAATAATATTTCAGCTTCGCAAGCCAAATCAATTTTTGCTACCGTAGCAAAATTTGCAGGTTATGGTTTCAATAAAGCGCATGCTTCAGCTTACGGTGTTATATCTTATCAAACCGCATATTTAAAGGCTAATTTCCCAGCTGAGTTCTTAGTAGCTTGCTTGAATCTTGAGCTCAATAACCATGATAAAATTAATTTATTTATTCAAGAAGCTAAAAATAATAATTTAACTATTATCCCGCCAGGGATTAATATTTCGAGCGGCAGTTTTATTATTAGTAATGGTGAAATAATATACGCGCTAGCAGCTATTAAAAGTGTAACCTTAGCTTTTGGAAAAATATTAGAAGAAGAGCGAGAGAGGAACGGACTATTTAAAAATATTATTGATTTTATAGAGCGATTACCTCTTAAATCTCTAAACCGCAAACTATTAGAAAACCTGATCAAAGCGGGATGTTTTGATCAGCTACATAATAATCGGAATCAATTACTTCAAAGCATCCCCAAACTTTTAGCTTATTCTATTTCTTATCACGCTGAAAGAATTTCAGACCAATTTAGTTTGATTAAAATAAATTCAGCAAGCAAACAAGTTTTGGTAGATAGCGAAATATTGCCTAATATGACTTTAGCTTCCTATGAATTTGAAGTATTAGGTTTATTTATTACTAAACACCCATTATTAGAATATCAAGATTTAATTCATAGACTTGATATTTTGACCTCTATCGATTTGCAGGACAATTTACCTGCTGGGCTTAGTCAAATTAAAATTGCCGGTATCATTCAAAAGAAAGATTCCCGAATGTCTGCGCGCGGGAGGTTTGTGACGTTACAACTCTCTGATCAATTTGGTATTTTTGAACTAACTATTTTTAGTGAAGAAATACTTAAAGATTATGCCCATCTTTTGAATATTGAAGAGTTAGTAGTTGCAAATTGCGATATATTTAAAGATGAAGGTGGCATAAGGCTTACTGCTAAAAGCTTCTCAACTATTGACGAAATAATGGGATATAAGAAATTACAGCTAAAGCTATGCCCACAAGATCATGTTGAATTATGTCAAATTGTTGATTTACTTAAAATCCGTACTAATTATGATAAGACTAACGCTAATATTACCTTAATGTTAAAAGTTGATTCAGAAACTGATTTCATGGCTAAGATACAAATGCCAGAATGTTTTTATCTAGAAAATCAAGATTTTGAAGTGTTGAAGAAGTTAACAGACTATTAATTTAGTAAATTTTTTAAATAAAAATATCAGCTAAATTTAATTTGAGATATAGTTTTAGTATAAACAAATTATAGGTACTTTATTATGGCAAAAAAAGGTGGCGGTCGGGTAATAATATAGCTTCTTCAACTAAAGATCTTTCTTTAGAGGAGCAAATAAATGCTTTACCGGAGGATACTTTTTTAGAAGAACAAATAAATGCTTTACCAAATGATATTTCTTTAGATGCTCTAGTAGCTGCTTTACCTAATGAGTTACCAAGTCAAGAAGTATCTAAAACAATAGCTAGTATAGTTGACACGCAAGTTTCCACGGCAGAAGAATTAGCTCGTCAATCTACCGACCCAAAAGAACGTCAGCAGTTAGAAAATTTTAATAAGAAAATTAAACCGATACAAGAAGCAGTAGTTGAAGCCTCTCAAGCTAAGCCCCAAGAAAGTGTGATTAAATGGTATGATATAGGTGCAACTTTAAAAGAAATATACACTGAACTAGACGAAGTTGTGTTGTCACCTGCTATGAAATTGCTTAAAGAAGCAGGAAATAGCGTAGTAAACGTTATTAATACAGTCTTTAGTAGTATTTTTTCAAAAGACCAAAAAACACCAGAACAGCGAGCAACTGCTGTTACTGATGCGATCCAGAAAACTATTAAAGTGGCAGAGGAAGTAAAAAAACCAACTCCTGCATTGGTTGCAAATAAAGAAAAACTTGCTAAGCTACAAGAACCACAACCACAATTGTATAAAAATAAAGGTGAGGCTATAGAAGCAGGTAAACAAGGTATGAAGGAAATATTGCATAAACTTCAAGCTAAAGAGCTGGCAGCTAATGCGAAGAGCGGAAAAATTTCTCGTCCTATTACCCCATTTATGAAAAATAGCAGCCAAAAAGGTTTTGGAAAATCATAGTTTTATGGGCTTAAAGCTGTAGGAATGGACGATTATGAGTCACCGGTGGCAAGTACAGGCGCCAATTTTACCCAGCGCCGGCCGCAACGACTCCTTACGCGATCAATCGTATGGGTTAAGTAAAATAATCAAAAGATTATTTTTTAAGAAAAGCTGGATCCTTACGCCGGCTTAGCGGCATCCTCAGGATGACATAATAGTTATAACTTCTTCACAGGTTAAATAACTATGTTTATTACTTTCTTAGGTACGATAATAATCTTTTTTGGCAGGCTGCTATCCAAATATTTTTGAATAGCAGCTAATTCTACAACAGTTTTCTTAATCTCTTCATCATTTGCAGTCAGCAAAAATTCATGAGTACCGCGCAATTTGCCATTAACTTGAATAGCTATAACATACGACTCTACGGCCAATAATGATTCATCAAAAGTTGGCAAGTCAGTTTGATATAAGTATGTTTTATTACCTAATCTTTGCCAAATTTCTTCAGTAATGTGCGGGATAAATGGATTAAGTAGTCTGATTAAAATAGCAAATCCTTCTTTTACTTGCACAGTATTTAATATATTAGCATCCGTTAAGGCATTAAATAGTTCACGCATCCTGGCGATAGCTTTATTCAACCGAAACTCTATTATATCTTCAGTTACATATTTTATAGTGTGATGAATAAGTCTAGTTAAGCCTGCATCAGTTTCATCTGTATGATTTAACTCACTCAAAAGTAATGTATCAGCTATATTTTCTAATCTGCTAATAAACCTCTTGCAACCTTCGATACCGCTTGACGACCATTCTAAATCTTTTTCAGGTGGGCTATCAGAAAGCACGAAAAGGCGAATAGCATCTGCGCCATAATCCTTTAACATTGTCTCTAAATCAACAACATTTTTTTTGGATTTACTCATCTTTTCTACCCGGCCTTGTACTACTTCTGTACCAGTTACTTTATGAATAAATTTATCCCCTTGCTTTGTTACTTCGTCAGGGTAAAGCCAATTATTATTTATATCTTTATAAGTCGCATGTAATACCATACCTTGGGTAAGCAGAGCGGTAAAAGGTTCTCTGACGTTCAAGTAATTCTGTTCATTCATTACTTTAGTAAAAAACCTAGCATATAAAAGATGCATGACGGCATGTTCAACGCCGCCAATATATTGGTCAACAGGTAGCCAGTAATCACAAGCTTGTTTGTTGGCCATGTCAGGCGCAGAAGCATCGCAATAGCGAGTAAAATACCATGATGATTCAAAAAAAGTATCAAATGTATCAGTTTCGCGGGTAGCCGGTTTGCAGCACTGTGGGCAATCGACATGTTTCCAACTCGGGTGAGAATCTAGGGGGTTACCATGGCCGTCAAATTTAACATCACGTGGAAGTTGTACCGGTAAATCTTCTAATGGAACAGGAACAATTCCACAATCAGTACAATAGATTATAGGAATAGGGCACCCCCAGAATCTTTGCCGGGATATTCCCCAATCTCGTAACCTATAATTAACTACTTGCTTACCTATAGAATTTCTTTCAAATTCTTCAAGCACTCTAATCTTTGCATCGTTAGCACTAAGACCGTTTAAAAATTCTGAGTTAATTAATATATCGTTACCGTTATAAGCTTCTTTAATAACATCAATCTCTATATCTTTATTAGTTACTACTTGTTTTATAGGTAGCTTCATTTTAAGAGCCAATTCGTGATCACGGGCGTCATGCGCTGGGCAACCAAATACTGCGCCTGTACCATAATCCATTAATACGAAATTTGTGATAATAATAGGTATTTCTATATTAAAGTTAAACGGATGAATGGCATATAATCCTGTAAAAATACCTTCTTTTTCTGCTTTTTCTACTGCTGCGGCAGTATTTAAACTAGAACATTTATCAATAAATGTAGTAATCTCGGATGTTAGATTGACTAAATTTTTAACGAGAGGATGGTTGTAAGCAATACCAACAAATGCAGCGCCAAATATAGTTTCTGGCCTTGTTGAGAATACTTCTATTGTTTGGTTACTGTCTTTGATTTTAAATTGAAAATTTGCGCCAATCGATTTACCAATCCATTTTTCTTGCATAGCACGTACAGGCTCAGGCCAAGAAGTAAGATTAGAAATTTCATTAAGTAATTCTTCGGCATAATTAGTAATTTTTAAGAACCATTGCTTAAGATGACGTTTTTCTACTAAAGCTCCTGAACGCCAACCGCGTCCTTCCACTACTTGCTCGTTAGCTAAAACTGTTTGATCAACGGGATCCCAATTAACTAATGATTCTTTTTGATAGGCTAAGCCTTTTTTATACAACTCTAAAAAAAATTTTTGTTCATGCTTATAATAATCTGGATCGCAGCTAGTTATTTCTCGCGTCCAATCATATGATAAACCTATTGATTTTAATTGATCGCGCATAGCTGCGATATTAGAATAAGTCCAGTCAGCAGGATGGGAATTATTACTGATAGCCGCATTCTCGGCCGGGAGCCCAAAAGCATCCCAACCCATTGGGTGCAACACGTTAAATCCTTGTGATTTTTTAAAACGTGCGATTACATCACCTATAGAATAATTACGTAAATGCCCTACATGAATTTTACCAGAAGGGTAAGGTAGCATCTCAAGTACATAATATTTCGGCTTTGAGCTATTATTTTCAGCAATAAAAGCATTTTCATCATGCCAAATTTTTTGCCATTTTTGTTCAATATTATTCATGTTGTGTGATCGTAAGATAAATAAAAATTATTATTTGTGGTTCTTAAATGTGAGTTGACAATCTTAGGTTGGTAATTACTATTTAAGAGCTATCCAGCATAACATAGCAATCTTATAAACTATGCCACGATAGTTAAAACAAAGTTGTGCTTACGAACTCTCTGCTAATACACCAACTATATGGTATATTTAATTAGGTAACATTATTTTAATATAAGCCTTCTTATGTAAGTCTTCAAAAAACTTTTGAGCTTTTTGAGACATTTTTTTGTTAGTTAAGAAATTTGTTACATAATTATTTTCATCAGCTGTTATATCTACAAGTTTCTTCTCGCAAACTAATACTATCTGAAAACTTCCTTGCCTTTCAAAAACACTACTAACTTGATTAATATCAACATCTTTTATGATAGTACGTAGCGTAGGATCTATAGTGCTTAGATTTTGTTCAATTACTTCTCGTGTAGCAAAACTAGTATATGTTGCTTCTTTCACGCTATCACAATTTTTTAGACGCTTTTGTAAAGTGTACATTTTTTTTAGGGTTTTTTCGTCTTTATCTTTAGAAGTATAAATTTGTGCTGATATTTTTGCATCTTTAGAATTAGTAGATAATAAGATGGTATCTATTTCTTTAGGACTAACTGCAATAGACCTTGATAATTGTGATAAAATGTTCATTTTAAGCAATTCAGATTCTATTTGAGCTCTAAAACTATTTATATCAACCCTATTACTTTTTAGGAATTGTAATAAATGGCCTTTTGGCATTTTATTACGCTCTTCAATATTTTCTATAGCTGAATCAATTTCTTCTGGTGCAACTATTTTTTCATTACTATATTCTTTTATTAAACGCTCATCTATTAAACTTTTTATCGCAGCTTTATTTAATTGCATTTCTTGCATATTGTTTAAAGTTTGAATATTATTTAATACCATAAACATACGTTTCCTGGTTTGAAACTCGTTTAATGTTATTGGCTTATCATTTACTAAGGCTACTATATTGGGCAATGCAGCATTAGCTGCGCTAAACGCAAATAATATAGATATTAAATAAAATAATTTTTTCATATTTTTAACTCACATATTTAATATTTTTAAACCAACAGATATTGTTGGCGCAAAAGAAGATTTTCTTATTCCTCGTTTTCCATCAGACATGTAATCATCTGAGATTTTTGCAGCAATTTTAACACAATCCTTTTGGTATGTCACCTTGATACTTTTGGAAAATATATGCGGATGTTTTCTTGATAAATTAACATGCATAGTATAGTTAATCAACCAATTTTCAGTTATCTGATGTCCAATACCATAATAAAGTTGCCGAGTTTTGTTATAATCAATCATGCTATTTTTAGTAGTATAATATTTACTTAAATTCATAAGTTGGATAAAACTTGCCTCAAATTGGAATCTTTCATCATGAAAATCTACACCGATTTCATCCCTAATAGGAGCAAATTTGTTATCTTTCCTAAATCTATAGAATAATTCAACCTCGTTAAGGCTAGCAGATATTTTGCCAACATTTTCGATATTGCTATTTGTCTTATCACTATTATTGAAACTAGAATTTGCTGATTGCCCAATAAATAAGCTTAAATATGTTTGATCAACAAGAGTAGAGGAATTAATACCATAACTTATTCGGTTTCCAAATTCATGATAATCTATACCACTATAACGGTTAGAAAGAAATATATTATTTTCTGATAATTCATATTTTGAGGAATCAATAAAGGTAAATTTTCTGTCATTTGCCTTTATCTTACGTCCCAAAGTCAGCGAGATTATTGGTTCTATAGTAATATCAGGATAGATATGAAACGATGTAATTAACGGGTAACGCCAAATGGTTTGTAATTCAGGAATAGTCCTATATAAAATTTCATTAGTTTTAGGGTCGGTTTTGTTAAGGTGATTAGTTAAAGCTAAATCACCACGATTACGAACTACCACGTTAAATAAGTGACCAGAAGAGGTAATAAAATTATTAATCCAAGCTAAATTTAAGGATGTTCTTGTTAAGGCGCGTGATTGCTGTTCCTTATAAGCCAACGTATTATTCTCAATTACTAAATAACTTGTTTCTTCATTATTGATATTAATAATATTTTTAGTCCGAAGTTTTGGCAGCACTAGTAAATCATTACTGCTAATTTCATTTGCTCTAAGATCTTGAAAAGTTAGACCTTCGATTGAGTAATAATTATACTTAATAACTTTATTAAAATATAATTTACTAATTAAATAAGGACTATAGTTTTTATAATAATTTTTTAAATATGCTTTATCAGAAGTGCGTTCGATTTTAAACCCATATTTATACAAATCATGATGAAAATTACCATAAGTATGAAAATGATAAGAATTTACTTTCTTACTTTTTATCTTTTTACCATCTTTTTCTATAAAATATGGTACTTTACCATAACTACTTTGGAAGATTATATCATTTATTTTAAAAGGTTTATATCTCGCTTCTAGCTCAAAAAGGCTATATTCATGGAAAATTACAGGGGTAAGAGTAAAATCCATATTTGGTTTTGCTCTTACATATAAAGGTATGCCAAGTCCTTTATTTTTTATAGACGGTACTAATATACCCGACTTAGCATCTGCTGTCGGAGTAGGGTGGGAAAAATATGGTATAAAAAGGACGGGTATACCATATACTTCAAAAAATAAATGTTTATATACGATTTTATCTTGATCAAAATCAATTTCAGTTTTCTTTGCTGAAATTTGCCAAATTGGTTTTTTATCACACACTACTTCGCAAGGAGTAAAACTGCTTTTATATAAGCGAATTTTATTTTCATCTACTCTCTCAGCTAGCGTAGCTACTAATAATGTATTATCACCTAACGATAGGATGAAGTCAGAAATTATACCAGCTTTAAGTTTATCTTTTAATATTGCTGTTTCACCAAAAATTAACTTGTTTCCTTCTTCTTTAATTTTAATATTACCCTGCGCCCATAACAAATCTTTTTCGATATCGTATGCTATGCTATTTGCTATTAAAACGTAATTATTTAACGTGATTTTAATATTGCCTTTAGCGTAAATAAAATTTTCTTGTTCATTATATTCGATAAAATCAGCCTGCATAAAACTTAGCTTAGAGTTAATGCCTTGGGCTAAGCTTATAAAAGGAAATATTATAATAAATAGATACAAACCTAGCTTCAGCTTAGGAGAACATAGAGACCGTAAAAATCCATTTAAAAAATCTAAAAGGCATTTTATAAAAAAACAGAATTGCTCTCTACGCTCTTCCATTATGACACTGAACCATGCAAATAATAAGTTCTCTTTTTTGTAATGATAGGGGGTGCAGTTGCTCTTAATATGCATTTACTTGCCAAACAACATTCTTTTTAAAATTTTATCTTTTCTAATGAAATGATGATAAAGAGCAGCTAAAATATGAAGGATAATACAGGAAATAAGCGCAAACGCAGTATAATGATGAATATAATTAAAGATTTTGGCTAATGGCTTATCTTGCATAAAAGAAGAAATAGTAAATATACCATATATATTAATATTACGGCCTGCTAAAACAGTCATAAGAAAACCACTAATTGGCATCACGAACATTAAAAGATAAAGCATATAAATATTTGTATGTGCAGCATATTTTTGCCATACAGGCATCTCGCTTGGAAGTAGTACATTAACGTTAAATAAACGCACTAGTAATCTTAGCACTATAAATACTAGCAATACAGTGCCTGTAGCTTTATGGAGAGCGTAAACTTGACCTCTTTGCGTTAGATCAGTAATATCCCCCATAATAAAGCCAACTATAAGCATAATTATAATCATCAAACCGATTGTCCAGTGGAAAAATTTGGGAACGGAACTGTAAGTTTCAGTTGTGTTCTTTATAATCATTAAGCTTATACATTATAGGTTATATTGTTAAAACTATTTTCTTAAACTAAACCTATGAGTAGTGAAGACTTATATCTTCACACTTTTTTAATTTTAATAAAATCTGTGTCAACTAATGCCAGTTTTAATACCTGATCAATATTTGCAACTGGTAGAATCTCCAGACTATTTTTAATATTAATTGGAATATCTTTTAAATCTTTAACATTATCCTCAGGAATTAATACAGTTTTTATACCACCTCTACTAGCAGCAAGTAATTTTTCTTTAAGACCGCCAATAGGTAACACACTTCCTCGTAGCGTGATTTCTCCGGTCATAGCCACTGTTCTTTTAACTTGTGTTTTTGTCATCAAAGAAACGATAGTAGTAAATATCGCGCATCCGGCTGAGGGACCATCTTTAGGTATTGCGCCCGCTGGGACATGAAGATGAATATCCAAATCTTTATAATCCTCATATTTCAAACCAAAGCTACTAGCCCTGGAACGGAAGCAGCTATAGGCGGCTTGCGCCGATTCTTTCATTACTTCTCCTAGTTTTCCAGTAGTTTTTATTTCCCCTTTACCTTGGAACGATAAAGCCTCAATGGTTAATAGCTCGCCTCCCACATCTGTATAAGCTAGTCCAGTAGTGCTACCAACTTGGTTTTCTTTTTCTGCTAAACCAAAATTATATTTTTTAGCTCCTAAATATTCCTCAAGGTCTGTAACATTAATGGATAAATTTTTTAAATTTTTATCGCTTAAAATTTTACGGAGTACTTTTCGAGCGAGCGATCCTATTTCTCGTTCTAACCCCCTTACTCCAGATTCTTTAGTATAATACCTAATTATTTCTAAAATAGCTTGATCAGTTATATGGAGCTCATCTTCTTTCATTTGATGAGTTTTTAATTGTTTCGGTATTAAGTAGTTTTTGGCGATCTGTAATTTTTCTTCTTCAACGTATCCAGAAATGTTAATGATCTCCATTCTATCTAGTAGAGCTCTGGGTAAATTATAGGAATTGGCTGTAGCTATAAACATAACATTTGAAAGATTATATTCAACCTCTAAATAATGGTCAACAAAATGAGTGTTTTGTTCGGGATCAAGTACTTCAAGTAAAGCAGAAGCTGGATCTCCTCTAAAATCTGCGCCCATTTTATCAATTTCATCCAAAAGCATTACCGGATTACTAACTTTAGCCTTTTTAATTAGATTAATTACCTTACCAGGCATAGACCCTAGATATGTTTTCCTATGTCCTCTAATTTCCGCTTCATCTCTAATACCGCCTAAGGCAAACTTACTGTATTTTCTACCTAAAGATTCAGCTATTGATTTGACTAAAGAAGTTTTACCTACACCAGGAGGGCCAATTAAACACAATATAGGACCCTTGATTTTATTAGAGCGCTGTAACACTGCTAAATATTCAATAATTCTCTCTTTGACCTTTTCGAGGCCAAAATGGTCACGATTAAGAATTTTTTCAGTTTTATCAATATTAATTTTTGCATTATCAAATTTTCCCCACGGTAAACCTAATAAAACATCAAGGTAATTACGTATAACAGAAGATTCTGCTGACATTTGGTTCATTAATTTTAGTTTTTTAAACTCAATCTCAGCTTTTTCCTTAGCTTCAGGTGAAAGCTTTAATGTTTTAATTTTTTGTTCTATGTCCGTAAAATCTGATTTATCGTCTTCTAACTCTTTTTGAATAGCTTTCATTTGCTCGTGCAAATAATAATCACGCTGAGTTTTCTCAATTTGTTTCTTTACCCTTTGTTGTAAGACCTGTTCAGTTTCAGTTTGAGTTATGCCTGAGGTTAAAATATCAATAATCATTTTTAAGCAGCTTAAGGGGTTTGGCTCTGCCAATAGGCTTTGTTTTTCCGTTAAAGAGCTAGTTAAATGTGAAGCTATAAGGCTGGTTAATTTAATAAAATTTACATTTTTATGACTTGCCTCAGCGTTAATAGCTTCAATAACTTCTGGGTTGATTTTTTTATTATTTTTAGCGTACTGCGAAAATAATTGTACCGCGCTTGAAGTGAGAATTTGCATATTCTCGATATCTAATACCTCTTGATCTTTTATTATCTCATATTCTGCTTCAAATGAATCTTCTAAAGTTATATTATGCATTTTAACTTTATGTAATACTTCCACCAAGATTTTTGCATTACTATTTTGTAATTTTATAATTTGAATGATTTTAGCTAGTACTCCTGTAGTATAGAGCCCTGACACGTCAGGAAAATCTTGATTTACTTCTTTCTGTAAAGTTAATAATATATACTTACTATTATTATTTTTCTCGATCCTAGTTTTCAACAAGGCTTGTAATGATTTATCTCTACCAATAAATATAGGAGCGATAGTACCAGGGAATACAACCATATCGCGTAGTGCAAGTAACGGTAATTTTTGTATGTTCGTCATTGTTAAAACCTTGAGAAATATATATAATTTAAACGGTTGTAAGGTATATAATGCTAGTAGTAATAATTTCAACCCTACTCTTTGTATTTGAAAAATTACTCTCCACTATCTATGTGGTCTGTGAGCGCACATGTACTAAGTCTACATTACGTTTGCTAGTCACTTACTAATGAATTCAATTTCTTATACTTTAAATCTTAAGTAAAAGATCGGGATACTAAATTAAAATGATGTTTCAACCGCTTTCTAATATAATAACAGCAAATGATAGAATAAAACAATATCTTCACCTTACGCCTATAGTTCGGTCTGAAACTTTAGATGAGATGCTTGGGCATAATATCTTTTTTAAAGTAGAGTCATTACAAAAGACTGGTGCATTTAAAGTACGCGGGGTACTTAATCATTTATTAGAACTTAAAGAACAGGGGATGCTACCCAAAAGTACAGTAGCGTATAGCACTGGTAACCATGGGATTGGCCTTGCTTGGGCTGCAAAGATGCTTAATACACACACCCGCATTTATTTGCCAAAGAACACTTCGCAAATTAAACAACAAGCAGCTAAATATTACGGCGCAGAGGTTATATATACCAATACTAGGCAAGAAGCAGAAGATAGCGCAAAAAATGATATAAAAAAAGGTTTTTACTATTTACATCCTTCTGATAGCGATTCCACAATAGCTGGAGCTGGCACTATGTGTTATGAAGCCATAAAACAGTTAGGATTTAGCCCAGATGCTATTTTTGCTTCCTGCGGCGGAGGCGGCTTACTTTCAGGCTCATACTTAGCTAAAGAATTAGTATCGCCTAATAGCTTACTTATTGGCACAGAGCCGCTTAGCGCTAATGACGCATTTTTGTCAATCCAGCAAGGCTCTCTTTATAAATTTTCTGAATCACCTGATACGGTAGCTGACGGTCTCCGTACACTTGGTGTCTCGCAGCGTACATTTAATCACTTACAAAAAATAGATAAATTTTATTTAGGCGATGAATATTCTATCTATTACTGGACAGCTTGGTTATTTCATTTATTAAAAGTCGCCTGCGAACCATCATGCGCTTTAAATATGGTAGGAGTAACTGAATGGTTAAAAACTCAAACTACTCCTAAAAAAGTTTTAGTACTAATTTCCGGCGGTAATATTGATCCTGTGCTTTATAGGGAATTATGGAAAGAAGATTATCTTATTTCGCCGCCTAATTTAATGTTCAAATAAGCTTAAGTTATTTGATTCGGTAGCTAAAATATTTTTGTCATTACGGGCACTATTCTTCTCAAATTTTGATAAAATTTGATTTGCTCTTATTATAACTGACTTTGGTAGTCCCGCTAAGGCTGCAACATGAATACCATAAGACTTGTCTGCACATCCTTTTACAATGGAATGTAAAAATAAAATTTCGTTTTCTAACTCTTGTATTGCAACAGTATAATTTTTTAGTGCTGGTAAGAAATTACTTAAATTAGTTAGCTCATGATAATGAGTTGCAAATAAGCAACGGCATTTTAGTTTATCATGGATATATTCTAGCACTGACCAAGCAATCGATACACCATCATATGTAGAAGTCCCGCGACCAACTTCATCAAGTATAATTAAAGAATTTTTTGTCGATTGAGCAAGTATTGCTGAAGTTTCAAGCATTTCTACCATAAAAGTGGATTGGCCTCTTAAAAGATCATCTCCTGCTCCTATCCTGCTAAATATCTTATCAATTATTCCTATTTTGGCGCTTATTGCTGGGATAAAACAGCCAGTTTGCGCTAGAATAGCAATTAAAGCATTTTGCCGTAAAAAAGTACTCTTGCCAGCCATATTAGGACCAGTAATTAACCAAATCCTATTAGTTTGAGATAATATACAATTATTATGAATAAAACTTTTACTGCTTTGCATAAGGCTCTGTTCAACTACCGGATGCCTTCCTCCCATCACTTCAAACTCTAAGTCACTCTGCAATATTGGTTTGGTATAATTAAACTCACATGCTATATGTGCAAAATTACAAAAAACATCTAAAGTAGCTAGAGAATTAGCTAACATTCGCAAAAATATGGATTTCTCTGTAACCTGTAAAGCTATAGTCTCATATATCTCTTGCTCGAGATTAACAACTAAAGTTCTAGCGTTGATCATACCACTTTCAAGCTTTTGTAATTCGGCAGTAGTATAACGAATATTACTGCCAGTAGTTTGCCTATGGATAAATTTTGAATCAGTTATTTTATCATTTTGACGAGGGGTTATCTCAATAAATAAACCAAGGAGATTATTGTGTGATATTTTTAAATTATCTATATTCGTTTCATTACGGTATAAATTTTTGAGCCTCTCTACATGCGATTTACCATTATTGATCAGATCGTATAATTCCCTTACTTTAGAATGATATTCATGTTTAATCATTCCTCCATCACTTAAACTATTTGGCGCATCTTCTTTTATAGCCTGGTCTATTAGAGTATATAATTCCTCATTACCGGAAAAGGGTTTTACTAATGTTTCTATAGATGGAGGTAAATATAAACCATAATGAGCTAGTAACTCTCCTTTTATTTCTAATGCTACGTCCAACGTATATTTGATACTTAATAAATCACGGGCAGAGCCTCGGTTCATCATAATTCGCGTTAAGCAGCGCTCAATATCCCCAGCTTTCTTTAAGAGTTTCCGAATATTTGCTACTAATGGAATATTTTGAAAGAAAAAGTCGGTTAAATTTAAGCGATTATTAATTTCATCTATATTTAACAAAGGCGAAGATAAATAGTTATATAATAATCTCCCACCGCCTTTAGTAATTGTATAATCGATAGCACCAAGAAGGCTACCTTTAACTTGACCCGATAAATTTGACGTTATTTCAAGATTTCGTCGCGTCGCTAGGTCGATGGTCATGAATTGCTCAGAACTTATTAGTCTAGGCAAAGTCAGTGAAGGAATATTTTGTTTTTGTGTTAAGCATAAATATTCTAATGTACTACCAATAGCGCTTAGCTGATAATCTGATAGCTCACCAATTGCTTTAGTATCATTAATTTTATAAAAATTTAAGATAATCTGCCGACATTTATTTAAAGCAAAAAAACTATCAACTTGATATGAAATACGTAAATCTAATTGTGTGTGAATAGCTTTAGCTATTGTGCTTCCCCGAAAGCTTTCACTTAATAAAATTTCTTTTGGCCGTAGGCGAGCAAGTTCATTTAAAATCTGACTTTCTTTTATTCCTATTACTGCAATTTCCGATGTAGATAAATCAACATAACAAATAGCGGCATTATTTTTAATAAGGACAAGACTTAGCAAATAATTCGGCTCGCTAGCCTTAATTAATGATTCTTCAATAATAGTACCAGGCGTAATGATACGGGTTACATCACGGTTAACTACAGCTTTATAGCCACCGCGCTTTTTAGCTGCTTCCGGGGTTTCCAATTGATCACAAATCGCAACTTTATAATTTTCGTCTATTAGTTTATTTAAATATGTTTCTAGAGCATGATAAGGCACCCCGCACATTGGAATCTCTTCTTCGCCACTTTTACCGCGCTTTGTTAACGCAATACCTAAAACCCCGCTAGCTAAAATTGCATCATCAAAAAACATTTCATAAAAATCACCCATCCTAAATAATAATAGACATTCAATATTGGCGAATTTAATATCCAAATATTGCTGCATCATTTTTGTAGCAGTATGATAATTATATTTTTCTCTAAATTGTTCTAAAGTCATATTATTCTTTTAGATTTTCTATTTCTTATTGAGTAAGATTGATTATCCAATTAGTATATCAATTTCATATATTAATAAATAATATTTTACCAAATCTAGAAACATATAATATTTTTACTGGAATGATTAAGAAACTATATTATCCTTATTAAATCTTAGGGTAAAATATTTTATGTTATAGGATTAGTTGTTTGAGTATACAGCTTAGCTAATAATAAATACTCATTTGGAGATATATTTTCTGCTCTATGGGTACTATCAATATTTAGCTTAAGCAGTAGATCTTCAATATAGGGGGTAAGTTTTTTTAAGGAAGATTTAACCATTTTACGCCGACCGCTAAATGCCAGTCTGGTGATTAACTCTAAAGCTTGTATTATTTCTGTCGCTACTAGCATTTCTAAAGGTACAAGTTTTACTATTGCTGACTCTACTTTTGGGGGCGGGTAAAAGGCTTGTGAGCTAACGTCAAAGCATTTCTCAACTTGGCAAATTAGTTGGCAAATGATTGATAATCTACCATAAGCTTTTGTATTGACCTTAGCGCATATTCTTTCTACTACTTCCTTTTGTAGCATTAAGGTCATAGAACTAATTAAATGTATTTGCTTTAACCAATTAATTAATAATGGGGTACCAATCTGATAAGGTAGATTCGAGATAATATCAATTTTTAACTCATCAGGTTTTGATAAAGTCATTAAATCGAATTTTAGCGCATCATTATGAATTATGTGTAGAGCAGGGTAATGTTGTCTGATTTCTTCTAATAAAGGTATACACCTTGAATCGGTTTCAATAATTGTAAGAGATTTTGGTTTGTGAGCAAGAATAGAGCGAGTCAGGCCGCCTGTGCCTGGTCCAATTTCAAGTACTTTAGCGTTTTCAGATATAGTGCTAACTCTTACTATTTTATCGCAAAGCGTACTGTCAAAAATAAAGTTCTGACCGTATTTTTTTAAAGGAATTATACCATGTTTACTGGCATGTTTTGCGATCGATAGTAGCATATAAGTAGCATAATCGATATAATGGTGGGCGATGACAGGCTCGAACTGCCGACATTCTCGGTGTAAACGAGATGCTCTACCAACTGAGCTAATCGCCCATATTAATGGGTGAGGATAATATGCCTTAAATTTTATGGAAAAGCAAGCTAATTTATGAGGAACGTTATTTTTAAAATCAGCTATTTCATTTTATATAGCATAATGCGTATATTTTACTCATTAAATTGCTCTTTAATAATTCGATCTTCTAAAGTATGATTTTTATCAAAAACTAATCTGATAGTTTTTTTTATGGAGGAATTAATAGTAACAAATTGTATATTATCAAATTCTTGAAAATCAGCTGCTACGTTTACAGGCCTTTTAGTAAATTCTAATATTTCAAATTTGATGACAGCAGAAGAACGAACTAATGCACCATGCCATCTTCTTGGCCTGAAGGGGCAAATCGGAGTTAGACATAATACATTAGATTCGAGAGGTAAAATTGATCCGCCTGCTGATAAATTGTAGGCGCTACTGCCTGCAGGTGTTGCAACCATTGCTCCGTCAGCAACTAACTCACTCATACGTTCAATTTGATCAACTTCAATTCTAAATTTAGCTGCTTGATTAGTTTTACGAAATATTGATACTTCATTAATTGCTAAAGCTTTAAATATATTGCCGTTTATATCTTGAGCTTGCATTTCTAGCGGATAAAGATGAGAAATTGTTGCTTCACTAAGATTAAAATATAAATTTTTAATATCAAGATTGTTCATAAGAAAACCGATTGAACCTGAATTTATTCCATAGAAAGGAATATTAAGATCCATAAAGTGGTGTATGGCATGCAATAATGCCCCGTCTCCTCCTATTACGATAATTATTTCTGCCTCGTTAGGAGTGGTAAAATTATATATTTTTTTAAGCTGCTCAGCTATTTCTAGTGACTTTGCTGAAGAATTATCATAAATAATTGCGGCTTTGGTTATAAGGCTTTTAATTTTTTTTGCCATAGATATATCAAATGGTTAATTATTAATACTACTAAACAAGATGCGATAACATCGCTTAAAAAATGGGCTCCCATTAATATTCGGCTAAATCCTACTAGCGATCCAAAAATTAAAACCAGGCTATAAATTCTAGTAAAATAAATATAAGAAAAAATATAGGCTAGGCTAGTTAATGAGTAGCCCATCGCAGCATGACCTGAGGAAAAAGAACAATTATGCTTGCATTGATCAGATATCACTAGCGGGCCGCTAAAGTTTTTTGCGCCGCCAAAATCTTGTATAGTTATAGGCCTAGCTCTTCCAAAATTCTCTTTAAATACATAATTTACTATTAAGCCACTGCTAATAGCTGTGGTTAAAATAAAGTAAAAGCTGCCTGAGAGGGCAATTATCATTAGGAGGTTACGTAGCCAAAATGTCGTTATGAGGCCGCTTAGTAACTGTGACGATCTTGAAAACTTCCCATCATTGCGGGGCCGCGCAGTGGACTTGGCAATTTCATGGATTATACTTTGTGAGATTACTTCGTCGTCTAGCTTCTCGTCATGGCGTTTTGCCGCCTGAGGTTGCTTTGTAGCTTTGCTTTTTACATTAATAGTTACCTTTATTATTTGATAAAACAAATGAATCACAGCTATAGTGAATAATATTTTAGTTATGATAGGTATTATTAAAAATAAAAACACTACTATAATATTATTTCGATAAATAAAACCATATTCATTGTCATGAAAAAGTCGTGAAAAGTTTACATCTAGATCTGGAAATAATATTAATGATATTAAACCCAGGCCTGAAATAATGATGCTAGTATAAATTAGTCTAGTATTAATCATAGACGGCAAGATGATAATCAGTTATAAGATAGAGAAGTATAATAATATAGAAGTTAATATGTCATTCAACATTAAAAACCATAAAAACGATTTACTATTCCTACCTTTAGGAGGAGCAAATGAGATAGGTATCAACGTTAATCTATACCATTATAAAGGAAAATGGCTTATGGTCGATTGTGGTAGTGGTTTTGCTGATGATTATTTACCTGGTGTTGATATGGTAATAGCGGATATTAGTTTTATCGAAAAATATAAAGAAGATATATTAGGTCTAGTTCTAACTCATGCTCATGAAGATCATTTAGGAGCTGTTCAATATTTATGGAACAGCCTGCAGTGCCCTATATACGCTACAACATTTACAGCCAATTTCTTGAAATTAAGGTTAGCTGAATATGACTTTGCTAAGCAAGTAAAAATCCATGAAGTAAAGCCTTCTGCTAAAATAAACCTTGATCCGTTTATGTTAGAAATGGTTCCGCTTACTCATTCAGCTCCTGAAATGCAAGCAATTATGATACGTACAGAGGCTGGTAATATACTGCATACAGGAGACTGGAAATTTGATGATGATCCAGTATTAGGTGAAAAAGCTGATGAAGAACTGCTGAAATCTTACGGAAAAGAAGGAGTTTTAGCTCTAGTTTGTGATTCTACTAACGTTTTTAATGAAGGGTCTTCTGGTTCAGAAGGAGACGTACGTAAAAGCCTAATTGATATTATAGCTGGTTGTCCGCAAATGATAGTGGTTACTACTTTTGCTTCTAATCTAGCTAGGCTAGATACTCTAATACATGCAGGCCAATTAGCTGGTAGGAAAGTTGTGCTAAGCGGTAGAAGCCTTCATAGAATATTAGCTGCTGCCCAAGAAAGTGGTTATATGAAAGATATAGCACCATTAATTGATGAACGGGATACCGCAAGATTTAAAAGATCGGAATTGATGGTAATTGCTACTGGCTGTCAGGGAGAATCACTAGCGGCTACTGCTAAAATGGCTAATAATAGTCATCAAAATATTAAACTTATGCCTAAAGATACAGTGATTTTTTCTTCAAAAATCATACCGGGTAATGAGAAGAAAATATTCAGGATGTTTAATATTTTTGTGAAAGCAGGAATCGAAGTAATAACAGAAAGAGATCATTTTGTACATGTTTCTGGTCATCCAGCAATTGAAGAACTTAAGAAAATGTATGAATTAGTTAAACCGCAAATATGCATTCCTGTTCACGGCGAGCCCGTTCATATTCATGAGCATGCTAAACTAGCTAGGAAAAACGGTATAAAACATGTAGTTGAAGTTGAGAATGGTAGTGTAGTGATTCTTGATTCTCATAATCCTCATGTGCTTGGTAAAGTTCCAACAGGATATTTAGCTGTAGACGGTAATTATTTATTACCAGCAGAGTCAGCCATTTTTAAAACCCGCAGGCGTATGCGTGATGCTGGTATAGTCATTGCTTCTTTAGTAGTGGATAAAACTGGCAAAGTGGTATCTCGTCCTATTTTATCGATGCCAGGCTTGCTGGATCCTAATGAAGACAAACAATTAATTAATATAATTAAAGATGAGATTTCTGAAACTTTAGAGATACAAAGAGCTTCATCTAAAAGTAACATGACTCATGATCAGTTAGGAAATGCTGTGAAATCAGCTATTCGTAAAACCTTAAAACATGAGATAAATAAATCACCTATCGTTATAGTAAATGTTGAAACATTATTAACTTAGAGCAAATATCAAGGCTAATAGTTCTAAGAGGCATTAGACCACGAACCAAGCCTAGTAATTTCCTTTTCCTTTGTTGCTTTAAAGCTTAACAAATGCTCATTAAAGCAACAAGTAAATAATAAAGTAGAAGATATTGAGATAAAGTTTAGGTTCCCTTTAAGCTATAGACAGTTAGAAGAAATGGCAAGCATAAAAGGGGGTTAAATAAACCAGGTTAGCTTACAAGTATAGAAAATAAATTTTATTTCTTTAATTGTTAAAGTGTTTCGAATTAAATCTCTTTTAGGGTTTTATTCCCCGCCCCTTGGGGCGAAGAGTTTTGGACAGATGGTTATTTTGCGAGTACCGCCGGTAAACATGGCGATGAAAATATGACAGGGAAGTACGTAAAAAACCAG
>Ga0209284_10001435_pt1 | contig 36773 bp, 34 predicted proteins | sample FRY03_FD_187211 | JGI IMG/M metagenome (GOLD analysis project Ga0209284, IMG submission 187211) | Freshwater microbial communities from Lake Fryxell liftoff mats and glacier meltwater in Antarctica - FRY-03 (SPAdes) (version 2) | ecosystem: Environmental > Aquatic > Freshwater > Ice > Glacier... | reverse complement strand
AGAAGATGCAATTCGTGCGCGAATTTTAGGCGCACAAGGCGTTGGTCTATGCCGCACCGAACATATGTTCCTTGGTCCACGTCGACTATTTGTTGAACGTTTAGTTTTGGCCGAAAATGAAGAAGTGCAACGCGGTGTATTAGCCGAAATGGAGCCGCTACAACGCACTGATTTTGTAGGAATCATGATGGCAATGTCGGGCTTGCCAGTCACGGTTCGTTTGCTTGATCCCCCGCTACATGAATTCTTGCCAGATTTAGCAACTATGAGCGCGACGATGGCACGAGCAGAAGCGCTAAATGAAGAAATAAATGTGCGAGACCAAGCAATTTTTGCAGCCGTTAAGCGCCTGCACGAATCAAATCCAATGTTGGGATTACGTGGTGTTCGCCTTGGAATTTTAATTCCAGAACTCTACAAAATGCAGGTGCGCGCTCTTGTCCATGCCTGCATAGAAGTTAAAGCCCTTGGCCACAATCCCATGCCAGAAATCATGGTTCCACTCGTTGCAACTCAGCGCGAATTACTACATTTGCGCGAAACTCTGGAAGAAGAAATTCAAAGTTCACTTCATGGCACTGGACACCAATTTCATATTCCAATTGGCACAATGATTGAAACTCCGCGCGCAGCAATTACTGCTTCTCGCATTAGTGACTATGCCGATTTCTTCTCTTTTGGAACTAATGACTTAACGCAATTAACGTGGGGCTTTAGTCGCGATGATGTTGAATCAACTTTCTTACCGCGCTATTTAGATTTAGAACTTCTCCCTTTTAATCCATTTGAATCCCTAGACCAAGATGGCGTTGGCTTGCTGGTAAAAATTGCTACTGAACAGGCACGCGCAATTAAGCCACATTTTAAGATTGGTGTCTGCGGTGAACACGGCGGAGATCCGCGCAGCATTGCCTTCTTCCACCAATTAGGCTTTGATTATGTTTCTTGTTCTCCATTTAGAGTTCCGATCGCACGCCTTGAATCAGGGCGTGCAGTTGTAATGAGTAAAACAAACGTTCCCACTTCAAGTACTCAATAACTGCGCAAGATATTGTGATGAAAGTTGTACGGGTTTAAGCCCACCAGCATTAACCTATTCTCCTAGCACGCGTATAGAATCGTTGAAAGAATTGCGAGCTTAATTAAATTCTAGATAGGGAGAGCGAAATGGCCAGCACTAGCCCGGGATATGGCATAACGATGCGAATTGAAGCCAAAACTGATCTCTCACCTACTTCACTGATTCCAACTGCAATCATAAAGGCCGGCGGAACCCTTACAGCGTTAGATGTTGTTGAATCCCATCATGACCGCGTAGTTATAGATGTAACCTGCGATGCGCGCGATGCCGAACATGCAGAAGCAATCACGGCAGCAATTACTGCTACATCTCCACATATCACGGTCAAGAAAGTAAGTGATAGAACTTTCTTGTTGCACTTAGGTGGCAAGCTTGAAGTGCATTCCAAAGTTCCATTAAAGACTCGCGATGACTTATCAAGGGCGTACACCCCAGGTGTTGCTCGAATCTGTTTAGCAATTGCTGCAGATAAATCCAATGCGCGCCGCTTAACAATTAAAAGAAATACCGTTGCAGTTATCTCTGATGGTTCTGCGGTTTTAGGTCTTGGAAATTTAGGACCAGAAGCGGCTATGCCAGTCATGGAGGGCAAGGCAGCACTCTTTAAGAGATTTGCCGATGTTGATGCATGGCCGATTTGTTTAGATACTCAAGATACCGAAGAAATTATTCGAACTATTCAACTTATAGCACCCGGCTTCGGTGGAATAAATTTAGAAGATATTTCCGCGCCCCGCTGTTTTGAAATCGAGCGTCGCTTGCGAGATCTTTTAGATATTCCAGTTTTTCATGATGATCAACACGGTACAGCCATAGTTGTTCTGGCCGCTCTAATAAATGCGCTGCGTTTAGTTAAGAAAAACTTAAGCGATGTAAGAATTGTATTAATAGGAGCGGGTGCTGCAGGTAATGCGATTACTCGACTACTGATGCTCTCTGGTGCTAAAGATATAACCGCCTTTGATAGCAAGGGAATAATTAATAAACAATCAGTTCATATCGATGAGATGCGTACATGGCTAATCGAGAATACGAATAAGGCAAATAAATCACACTCATTGAGCGAAGAGATGAAGGGCGCTGATGTATTTATCGGTGTTAGCGCCCCAGATGTAATAAACGAAGAAAATGTTGCATCCATGGCTAAAAATGCCATTGTTTTTGCCCTTGCTAATCCTGACCCGGAAATTGATCCTAACGTGGCGCACAAGCATGCCCGAATTGTTGCTACAGGGCGAAGTGATTATCCAAATCAAATTAATAACGTCTTGGCATTTCCTGGTCTATTTCGTGGATTATTAGATGCCCATGTTTCAAAAATTACCGATGAGATGCTAGTTGCTGCCGCCCACGCAATTTCAGAGTGCGTAACCTCCGAAGAATTAAATGAAAATTTCATTATTCCAAGCGTATTTGATCCGGCGGTATCGCCTGCAGTTTCAAATGCGGTTTTTTCGATTGCAAAGAAGTCCGAAGAAAAATAACTCAAATAGGGAGAGCTAAATGAGTAATAAAATAGAAGTTATTCCATCAGATGTCGTCGGAAGCGATAAAGTATTAACAAAAGAAGCTATCGACTTTGTGCTACATTTAAATGGACTATTCGCCCCACGTCGAAATGAATTACTTGCAATGCGAGGCGCCAAACGCGAACGTATCGCAAAGGGAGAAAAATTAGATTTTCTTACCGAGACCGCATCCATTCGCACTTCAGAATGGAAAGTGGCAGCAGCGCCAAAGGATTTAGAGGATCGCAGAGTTGAAATAACTGGGCCAACAGATCCGAAGATGGCAATTAATGCGCTCAATTCCGGTGCAAAAGTTTGGCTAGCAGATTTAGAAGATTCCAATACTCCCCATTGGAAAAATGTTGTGGAAGGTCAAGTTACATTGCAGGGAGTTGCGCGTAGAACTTTAAAATTTACATCGCCCGAGGGCAAGGCTTACCAATTAAATAGCGGCCCACTAGCAACTCTTGTCGTTCGCCCACGCGGGTGGCACCTAGATGAGCGGCATATAAGAATTGATGGTCAACCAATTGTTGGCGCAATTTTTGATGCTGGTATGCATTTATTTCATAATGCGAAAACCCTAGTAGAAATCGGTTCGGGCCCTTATTTTTATTTAGCTAAGACCGAAAGTTATCTCGAGGCCAGATTATGGAATGATCTCTTTAGCGAAGCCGAAAAAACCTTAGGAATTGCCCATGGCACGGTTCGCGCAACAGTTTTAATCGAAACCATTCCTGCTGCTTTCCAAATGGAAGAAATTCTCTACGAATTACGCGAGCATATGAGCGGACTTAATGCTGGGCGTTGGGATTACTTGTTCTCAATGATAAAAGTTTTCCGCGATGCCGGCGCTGATTACATTATTCCTGACCGCGGCGCAGTAACAATGACGGCGCCAATGATGCGCGCATATACAGATTTACTCGTTGCAACATGTCATAAGCGTGGCGCATTTGCGATCGGAGGCATGGCCGCCTTTGTGCCAAGTCGGCGCGATGAAGAAGTTAATAAAATTGCCTTCACAAAAGTTCGTGCCGACAAAGTACGTGAAGCAGGTGATGGTTTTGATGGATCTTGGGTAGCCCATCCTGATTTGGTCCCGCTGTGCAAAGAAGTATTTGATTCAGTTCTTGAAAATAAACCAAATCAACTAGATAAACTTCGTTCTGAAGTTAATGTGAGCGCAGCGGATCTGCTAGCAGTTTCACAGACTCCAGGTGAGATAACTGAGGCCGGAATGCGATTAAATATTGAGGTATCCCTGCAATATTTAGCAGCATGGATTGGTGGAAGCGGGGCTGTGGCTATTCATAATTTAATGGAAGATGCAGCAACGGTCGAAATTTCGAGATCACAGATTTGGCAGCAAATAAAAAATTCGGTCAAAATGGCTGATACTGGAAATATTGCTACAAAAGAATTAGTACGAAAGATTTTAGGTCAAGAAGAAGCCAAACTTCTTGAAGCAGGCTTCGATGCTAAACGTTTAGCGCAAGCATCTCAGCTCTTTGAAAGAGTGAGCCTTGATGATAATTACGCAGAGTTCCTTACGCTTCCAGCTATGGATTTAATTGATTGATATGAAATACGACCGAGTTATTCGATCACAACACGTTATTACAGAGATTGGTGATCGAAGCGCTGCGGTAGCAATTAAAGGCGGCAAAATTGCTGCAATCGGGGCTTTTGATGAAAAATACGAAGCGCTAGAAGATATAACTCTTGCAGGCGCACTTATTCCTGGTCTAGTTGATAGCCATGTCCATATTAACGAACCAGGTCGCACGCAATGGGAAGGATTCGAATCTGCAACAAAAGCTGCTGCTGCCGGAGGTGTAACGACTTTAATTGATATGCCACTTAACAGCATTCCACCAACTGTTAATACTGATGCCTTAGAAATAAAGCAACAAGCGGCAACTGGAAAATGTAGCGTTGATGTTGGTTTTTGGGGTGGATCAATTCCGGGCAATGTTAAAGATTTAAAGCCTTTGCTTGATAAAGGCGTCTTTGGATTTAAATGTTTCTTGCTCCATTCTGGTGTAGATGAATTTCCAGCATCAGAGCCTGATGATTTATCTACAGCCCTTGACGAATTAGTTAAATACAATGCTCTGATGATTGTTCATGCCGAAGATTCAATTGCAATCGCTGAATCGAGCAAGCCATCATCTCGAAAATATTCTGAATTTTTAGCATCGCGCCCAAAGGGTGCTGAAAATGTTGCAATTGCTCAATTGATTGAAGAAGCGCGCCGTACCAAAGCAAGAGTTCATGTGGTGCACTTATCAAGCGGGGGTTCGCTTGCCCTGATTCGTTCTGCGAAAGCAGATGGAATCAATATTACGGTTGAAACTTGTCCGCATTATTTAGCCCTAACGGCTGAAGAAATTGCTGATGGTGCCACGCAATATAAGTGTTGTCCACCAATTCGCGAGAAACGAAACCAAGAAGAACTGTGGCAGGGACTTAAAGATGGAATCATTGACCAAATTGTCTCTGACCACTCCCCCTGTACTGAAGATTTAAAGATTTTCGATCAGGGTGACTTTCAAGGTGCATGGGGTGGTATTTCTTCGCTGCAACTAGGACTATCGATTATTTGGAACCAAGCAAAGAACCGTGAAATTTCATTGCGACAAGTGGTGAAATGGATGTCGCAAAAGCCTGCCGAATTAGTGGGATTAAAAAATAAAGGCGCCATTGCAGTTGGGATGGATGCCGATATGGTTGAATTCAATACTGAAAAAACTTTCACTGTTGAACCCACCAAACTATTTCACAAGAATTTAGTGACCCCTTATCAAGGCAAGACGCTTACTGGGGTGGTAGAACAGACTTGGTTACGCGGAAGCCTTATATATAAGAATGGTTCCATGATAAATTCGCCTTCCGGCGAATTTCTATATCGAGGTAAGAATTGAAAGATTTCACAGCACTAACCGATCTGGCTAACCGACGTTTAGGCTCTGGCGTTGTTGCTGCTAACGATGATTTCTTTGCCGAAAAAGAAAATCTTTTAAACTCTGGCCGTGCCGATTTTACCAGCCATACTTTTGGACACAAAGGACAAATCTATGATGGCTGGGAAACACGTCGTCGTCGCGAAGCCGGAAATGATTGGGCAATTATTCGCTTGGGCGCATCTGGAATAGTAAAAGGCGTCATCATCGATACCGGAAATTTCACCGGAAATTATCCAGAGCGCGCATCTATTGAAGCTACAAGTTTTCCTCATGTGCCAACCCTTGAAGAATTATCACAAGCACACTGGATAACAATTCTTGAAAAATCTTCGCTTAAAGGTGATTTCGAAAATGCCTTTGAAATAACTGATCCACACCGCTGGACCCATATTCGGCTTTCAATTTATCCAGATGGTGGAGTCGCTCGTTTGCGAGTACATGGAATTCCCATAGCAGACCCAACTTGGATTAAAGCGCGCGGAACCATTGATTTAGCGGCTATTGAAAATGGTGGCGACATCATCGGCTCTAGTGATGATTTCTATTCATCATCTCAAAATACTTTACAATCAGGAAATCCACTAACGCAAGGTGATGGTTGGGAGAATAAAAGGAGACGCGGGGGTGGAAATGACTGGTTTGCCGTCAAGCTCGCAATCTCTGGATCAGTTAGCGCAATTGAAATCGATACAACACACTTCAAAGGAAATGCCCCTGGCCAAGTAATGGTCAGCGCTGATAACACTGATGCCCTACTTAAGGGTCCTGGGGAAATAACACTTCTCTCGAAGATTACAATTCAACCAGATACTCAGCACAAATTTATATCTGCCAGCCAAGAAATAGTTTCGGCTATTCGCTTAGATGTATTTCCAGATGGCGGGCTTGGACGCTTCCGAGTGTGGGGAACTCCAGATGCCAAATCGTTAGCTGAGCTTACAAAAAAGTTCAACGATTCGTTATTTAAAAAATAAGCACAATGGATTCATTGGATAAAGATTTCGCTGATAGAGCAGCAAAAGCCCTCGCTGGCGTAGATAACCTTTTGGCTAGTAAATTCAGGGGCGATTTTGGTGGCCGCCAACCAATTCATACCTGTTATGTACCAGCCGATAAATTCTCGAAAAATATTCTAAATGAATGGGGCAGCATCGCTCTTTCGACAATCCAAGACCACACACCAACTGCATCCGCCTTTGCTGGCGCGACCGGGGCTGATGCGAAAATTATTGAAGAGATTTGGCCAAGATTTATAGAGAAAATTGAGAATGAACCAATTGAAGATCTAAGAATTGATTTCGAAGATGGTTATGGCCGCCGAGGCGATACTGAGGAGGAGAAAGATCTACAAAATGCGTTAATCGTGTTTAATTTAATAAAAACTCCTTTCATTGGCATACGCATGAAAAGTATGGAGTCAATTACTCGAAGCCGGGCTTTGAAAACTTTAGACCAATTTGTTTCAGGACTCCTAGCACAAGGACCGCTCCCCAGTAATTTTGTAATTACATTGCCTAAGGTTACTTTTGTGGAACAAGTCGAAGTAATGGTTTTAGCGTTAGAAGAGATTGAAAAGAAACATAATTTACCTGTTGGTACAATTCGTTTTGAAATTCAAATTGAAACAACGCAAAGCATCATTGGCCCAGATGGTCAAGTTAGCGCAGCAAAATTTATTGATGCGTCTAAGTCTCGCTTAACGGCATTTCACTACGGAACTTACGACTATTCAGCTGCCGCAGGAATATCAGCGGCTTATCAAAGCCTTGATCATCCGGCCGCAGATTTTGCGAAATCCATTTTGCAAGTAATTACTGCGGGAACAAGCGTTCGGTTATCCGATGGTTCAACTAATATTTTACCTGTGGGTGAGACTTCCGCGGTTCATGCAGCTATGCATAATCACTATCGTTTAGTTCGAAGGTCTCTCGAACGTGGAATCTATCAAGGCTGGGATTTGCATGGCTCGCAAATTCCAACCCGAATTGCTGCAAATTGGATTTTCTACCGTGAAGGATTAAGCGCTGCCGCCCAGCGCTTATCTACTTATTTAGGCAAAGCCGAATCGGGCACAATGGATGAACCCGCAACCGCTCTGACTTTGGCACGTTATTTCTTACGCGGAGTTGATTGCGGAGCAATCACACCCCAAGAGGTAGTGAAATTAACGGGCCAAGACCAGGCATACCTTCGCCAATTAGTTGTAAATAAAGGCGTTATTTAATAATAAGATTACAACCCAAGGGCAATAACTCGATTGGGTGAAAAATGAGCGGTACGCCAGTTGTAAACCATTGGATTGATGGAAACGAATTCATCTCTAAATCAGGCCGCACGGCCCCTGTTTATGACCCAGCTTTAGGCATTGAAACCAAGCGCGTTGCCCTTGCCAATCAGGATGAAATTGATGCCGCGATTGCATCGGCTAAAAAAGCTTTCCCAGCTTGGCGCGATGCATCCCTTGCTAAAAGACAGAGCATAATTTTTAGTTTTCGCGAATTACTAAATGCCCGCAAAAGCGAATTGGCCGAAATAATTACCAGCGAGCATGGAAAAGTTTTATCTGATTCACTCGGTGAAATAGCACGAGGACAAGAAGTCGTTGAATTTGCAACTAGCATCCCACATTTACTGAAAGGTTTCTACTCGGAAAACGTTTCAACTGGAGTTGATGTTTACTCGACTCGCCAGCCACTGGGTGTGGTAGCCGTAATTAGTCCGTTTAATTTCCCTGCAATGGTTCCGATGTGGTTTTATCCAATCGCACTTGCTGCAGGTAACTGCGTTATTTTGAAACCATCTGAAAAAGATCCAAGTGCTGCAATCTGGATGGCGCAAATTCTTAAAGAAGCAGGCCTACCAGATGGCGTATTTAGCGTTTTAAATGGCGATAAAGAATCTGTAGATGGGTTGCTTACTCACCCCGATGTTTCTGCAATTTCATTTGTAGGTTCAACTCCAATTGCAAAATATGTTTATGAGGTTGGAACTAAACATGGCAAACGCGTTCAGGCACTTGGTGGAGCCAAAAATCATATGCTGGTATTGCCAGATGCTGATTTGGAACTCGTTGCTGATTCGGCGATTAACGCCGGTTTTGGCAGTGCAGGCGAGCGTTGCATGGCAATTTCAGTTGTCGTTGCGGTAGAACCAGTTGCCGATAAATTAATCGAAAAGATTGTTACCCGCATGAGCAAACTAAAAATTGGAGATGGTCGTCGAAATTGCGATATGGGACCACTTGTTACCAAAGAACATCGTGACAAAGTCAGTTCTTATATTGAAATTGCACAAAAAGATGGTGCCAGCGTTGTAGTTGATGGGCGTGGAGTTAAAGCCGATGGCGATGCTGCCGGCTTTTGGCTTGGACCTACTTTGATTGACAAGGTGCCTACGACTTCTAAGGTTTATACCGAAGAAATTTTTGGTCCGGTCCTTTCGATCGTGCGTGTTAAAAGTTATGAGGAAGGCGTTAAATTAATCAATAGCAGTGCCTTCGGTAATGGGACGGCTATTTTCACTAACGATGGTGGCGCGGCACGTCGATTCCAAAACGAAATTGAAGTTGGAATGATTGGTATCAATGTACCAATCCCAGTTCCTGTTGCCTATTATTCGTTTGGTGGTTGGAAAAATTCTCTATTTGGCGATACCAAAGCCCACGGTGTTGAAGGCGTACATTTCTTTACACGCGGGAAAGCAATTACCAGTCGCTGGCTAGACCCAAGCCACGGTGGAATCAATTTAGGGTTTCCGCAAAACTAATACCGCGATGGGTGATAATTTGTATTATGGATACACCTAATGCTTAGCATTGACCTAGGACAGTCGGGTTCTCGCATAAGAATAAATGGTAAAACTATTACTTCTGACCGCGGAAAATTAGCAGGCGAAGAAGTTATAGAAGCTCTAAGAGCAATTTTTTCTTCAACAAAAAAAATAGAAAGCAAATTAGTGACTTTAAGTTTAACTGGTTTAAATGGAATCGACTTTGACGCGGAACCTTTTGGAAAACTATGCAAAGAATTTTTTGGAGCAACATCGATTGCAATTATGGACGATGGCCTGGCCGCATTCGCTGGTGCAATTGGTGGCAAAGATGGAGTTGCCCTTGCAATAGGAGGAGGCGTAGTTGCCGTCGGGGGCAGGAATGGTATTTTTTCACATACCGATGGTCTCGGTGCAGTCGCTGGCGATGAAGGTGGCGGATATTGGTTGGGAAATCGAGGATTAGCTCGCGCGCTTGCGACTCGCGAAGGTAGAGACAAACAAATTGATTTATTAGATTTTTTACTTCAGGAGATAAGCCAATTTGATGATCTACAGATAATCGATGGAGTTGAAGCTGTTCGATTATCTGTAGATGCCGGTAAAAAAACCTTGGAGGCTGCAGATCAGGGGATTGCATCTGCCCTTAAAATTCGAAATGAAGGCGCATTTCTTCTTGCGCAAACAATCTATGCGGCTTGGATTAGCGCCTCCGGAAATACATCAGAATCACCAATAATTGCAATTTTGGGTGGGCTTTCTAAAAACCAATCTTACGTGAGTGAAATTTGTACAAATTTAAGCCGAATTATTCCTGAAGCAAAATTCGTAAAACCGCTGGGTGATAATTTAGATGGTGCAAATTGGATTGCCACCCACATGAAAGAGGATGCGCCGCCAATGTTGCGCTGGCACAACGAGTAAGCCTATTTAAATACTTGCAAAATCAAGAGGGCAAGTAATTCATAGTTTTTATGTGGGAAGGTTGCAATTCTGAGACGCTCTTGACCCCCAACAATCTCATAGTGCGCGAGATTTGTTCAGTAAGGATTTCTAGCGATCGATCAACGCCTTCTTTGCCGCCGGACATTAGTCCATATAAATAGGCCCGCCCGATCCAAGTAAAATCGGCGCCATTGGCAAGGGCTGCAACAATATCTGCGCCGTGCATGATTCCGGTATCCATATGGACTTCGGCTTTTTTAGCAACTTTTTTAGCAACTTCAGGCAACAGCAAGAACGGAACCGGTGCGCGGTCTAACTGACGACCCCCGTGATTAGAAAGAACTATTGCATCTGCGCCAGCGCTCACACACTTCATTGCATCATCAACGTTTTGAATTCCCTTAACGACAAATTTGCCTTTCCAATTCTTGCGAAGCCATTTCAAATCCTCGTAGTCAATTGTCGGATCAAACATTGTGTCCATCAATTCTTGGACCGTTCCATTAAATGAGTCAAAGGATGCAAATCGAAGAGGTTCAGTAGTTAAGAAATTCATCCACCAAGCTGGGCGTGGAATTGCATTTAGAATTGTCTTGGTAGTCAGTGATGGCGGAATAGTCATGCCATTTCGTTTTTCCCTAAGCCGAGCGCCAGCAACTGGAGCATCTACAGTTAAAATTAAAGTTTCAACGCCAACTGCGCGCGCGCGATCTACTAGCGCCATCGAGCGTTCGCGGTCTCTCCACATATAAAGTTGAAAAAAATTACGACCATCTGGTGCCGCCTCTACTACATCTTCAATAGAAGTAGTACCAAGGGTTGATAATACGAATGGAATTCCAGCATCGCGCGCCGCCATTGCTCCTGCGCGCTCTCCTTCATTTTGCATCATCCGTGCAAAACCTGTTGGAGCTATACCGAATGGGAAAGCCGATTTCTGACCTAACATCATCACGCTGGTATCTAATTTCGAAACATCGCGTAAAACGCTTGGAACAAATTCAATATCTTCAAAAGCTTTGCGTGCTCTGGCTAAACTAACTTCACCTTCGGCGGCGCCATCGGTGTAATCAAATGGTGCTTGTGGAGTTCGCCGTTTAGCAATAATTCGTAAATCATAAATAGTTAACGCACGAGATAAACGGCGCTTTTTTGCGCTAAAGATTGGTTTTCTAAATTTCATTAGTTGCGCTAATTCGGGAATATGTGGAAAACGACGCTTTACTCTCAGTGAACTCTTTTCCATGGCTCCCTTTCAATGGTGGATACTAAAATCTAACAAAAAAGCAGGACTTACGTAGCCCCGACGGGATTCGAACCCGCGTAGCTGGCTTGAGAAGCCAGAGTCCTAGGCCGCTAGACGACGGGGCCCTAGTATTCCCAAAACTGATCGCCTTCGGCTTTCAGTTTCTGTTTCCCAAAACTGATCGCCTTCGGCTTTCAGTTTCTGTTTCCCAAAACTGATCGCCTTCGGCTTTCAGTTTCTGTTTCCCAAAACTGATCGCCTTCGGCTTTCAGTTTAGTTTTCAATCGCTGGGGTACCAGGACTCGAACCTAGACTTACTGAACCAGAATCAGCAGGGCTGCCAATTACCCCATACCCCAATAGCAAGGCTAAAGAATACCGTACCAACTAGAGCGCAATCGCCGAAATTATTCGCGCCAATGAGGCGTCTTTACCAAGTAATTCCATTGATTCAAAAAGTGGTGGTGAAATTGCACTTCCAGTTGTTGCAATACGTACTGCGCCAAATGCGATGCGCGGCTTTAATCCCATCTCTTCAATTAGGGATTTACGAAGCGCGCTTTCAATAACATCATGGCTCCACGTTGCTAAAGGCGCTAATTCTTTAAGTGAGCGCTTCAAGACTTCTTTAGCTGCATCATCTGTAATCTTTGAAATTGAATCTGATTCAACAGCAAATTCTTTGACAAAGAGAAACTTGAGCATCTGTGGAATTTCATTTAACTTAATAATACGTTCTTGAATTATGGGAAGTGCCTTTTTGACAAGTGCAATTTCGGCATCGCTGCCCGTAATAATTCCAGCGTCTTTCAAGAAAGGAAGTGACCATTTCAAAAATTCATCAATAGTTAATGCTCGAAGTTTGTCGCCATTGATGGCTTCTAGTTTCTTAATATCAAAGCGGGCAGGGGAAGCGTGAACTTTTTCAATAGTGAAAAGTTCGCATAATTCTTTCATGGTGATATTTTCACGATCATCACCGGGTGACCAACCAAGGAGGGCTAAATAGTTACAAATTGCTTCGGGGAGAAAGCCTTGCTCACGATACCAAGCGATTGAAACTTCGCCATTCCGCTTTGAAAGTTTGGCATTATCTTGCCCCATAACAAATGGTAAGTGCGCAAAAACTGGATAATCTTCGACCCCGACACCCATCGCTTGATAGACGCGAATTTGTCTTGGGGTCGATGAGAGCAAATCTTCACCGCGCAGAACGTGAGTAACTTTCATTAAAACATCATCTACGGCTGCAGCCAAGGTATAGAGCGGTGAACCATCTGCGCGCGCTAAAACAAAGTCTGGAACAAATTTATGATCGAATGAAACATCACCGCGAATTAAGTCATTAAAGGTAGTTCCGCCATCAGGCATACGCATGCGAATAACAGATTCACGCCCCTGTGATTTGTAATCAGCAATTTGTACATCGCTTAAATCACGGCAATGACCGTCATAACCGGGTGCAACGCTTGCCGCGCGTTGTTTTTCGCGCGTTGCTTCTAACTCTGCTGGAGTGCAATAGCACCGGTAAGCATCTTTTTGATCCAGGAATTTTGCGGCCCAATGTGCATAAATATCTAACCTTTGTGATTGCAAATATGGGCCATTATCTCCGCCAACTTCAGGACCTTCATCCCAATTAAGGCCAAGCCATTTAAGTGTGTCAATAGCGGCGGCAATATATTCATCGGTTACGCGAGTTGTGTCGGTATCTTCGATTCTAAATAAGAAAGTACCACCGGTGTGACGCGCGTAAGCCCAGTCAAATAAAGCAGTGCGAATATTTCCAACATGTAAATCACCAGTTGGCGATGGCGCAAAGCGTACTTTTACTTTTTTGCTCATCGGTTGCTTAATTTATTAGTTAATTCGCCCAAACCTTCAATACTCATTGTCGCCTTTGCCCCAGCAATCATGGGACCAATTCCAGCAGGTGTTCCGGTCAAAATAATATCGCCCGGCAAGAGCGTCATCACGCGTGAAACGAAGTTAATAATTTCTGGGACTTTAAAGATCATCTCGCTTAATTGTGCCGATTGCTTAATTTCACCATTAATGGTGGCAGTAATCTTCTGATTTCCTGGGATGAAATCGGTATCTATCCACGGACCAATAGGACAGAAAGTGTCGAAGCCTTTCGCGCGCGTCCATTGGCCATCTTTCTTTTGCAAATCTCGCGCTGTAACATCGTTGGCGATTGTGTAACCAAAAATTACATCGTTAACGCGTTCTTTGGGAACATCTTTACAGATTCGCCCGATGACGATTGCAAGTTCGGCTTCGTGGTCAACGCGCTCGGACATTTCTGGCCAAACAATTATGTCATTTGGCCCAATCACAGAAGTATTGGGCTTTAAGAAAATAATTGGTTCATCCGGTACAACGCCGCCCATTTCAGTGGCGTGATCTGCGTAATTCTTACCGATGCAAACCACTTTGCTGCGCGGAATCATTGGCGCAAGTAAGCGAACTTTAGAAAGTTCAACTGTGGCCGCAGTCTTTGTTACGCCTTGATAAATCGGGTCACCTGCGATGATGCTAATTCTATTTTCGTCCTCTAGGACTCCAAAGAGTGGATCACCACTACCAAGATCTGCATCGGGTCCTGGGGAAAATCGAACTATGCGCATTGGGCAATCTTATCTGTAAATAAGTGTGTTACTTACTCGTGTTCTTCAATTTCTGATTCAAGGCGTTCAATTAAAACACTACTAATTCGCCGGCGTCGACCAATAGGACGCTCTGAAGTTATTGACCAACCGTGCATTGAAATAGTACTTCCAGTAATTGGAACGCGCCCTAATTTCTGCGCCATTAATCCCCCAATTGTGTCTACATCTTCAAAATCTTCTTCGTCGATATCAACTTTTAATTCATCAGCTAAATCTTCAATATGCAAACTCGATTTTGCACGCGCTCTGTCTGGACTTAACCATGTGAAGTTCTCTTCACCATCATCGAATTCATCCTCAATTTCGCCAACAATTTCTTCTAAAATATCTTCGATAGTAATAATTCCAGCAGTCCCGCCATATTCATCGACAACGATTGCTAAGTGAATCTGATTACGCTGCATTTCTTTGAGCAATTCAACTGCAGTTTTAATTTCAGGAACAAATGTTGCAGCACGCATATGTTGTTCTATTCGCTCACTTTCTTCGGCCTCATGGTGATCAAGGGCTCGCTTAGCTAAATCTTTAACATAGGCAATTCCTATGATGTCATCTATATCCGCACCAACTACTGGGATTCGTGAAAATCCAGAACGAAGCGCAAGGGATAAACCTTGGCGCAGTGACTTGTCTTTTTCAATCCAGACCATTTCAGTGCGCGGCACCATTAATTCTCGAACCAAGGTGTCGCCTAATTCAAAAACAGAGTGAATCATTTCGTGTTCATCGGATTTAACTAAGCCGCGTTCGTGGGCTTGGTCGACTAAATCGCGAAGTTCGGCCTCTGATGCAAATGGTCCTGATCTAAAACCTTTACCCGGTGTTATCGCATTCCCGATGGCAATAAGTAATTTTGTAACCGGGCCAAGAATTATCGCTAAAGTATGCGCAACGATTATTCCTGATTTAGCCCATTTATGCGGTTGTTGTCTCCCTAAAGTACGCGGACCAACTCCAACGACAACGTAGGAAAGTATGACCATGATGAACACGGTCAGCGCCATGGCTTGGGCGATGCGAAAATTGCGCAACAAAATAACGGCAAGTAAAACGGTGGCGGTTAATTCACAAAGCTTTCTAACTAAGAGAAGAACGTTTAAATAGCGTGCAGGCTCTTGACTATATTTACGCAGTAATTTTCCACCGCGCTTGCCTTCCAATTCCTCAACAACAATTCGAGATATAGATGTTAGAGCCGATTCACTGGCCGCTAAAAAACCTGCAAATGCAAGTAGGAAGATAATCGCGATGATTGCTATCGAAGTCATTCCACACTCTTCCATTTAGCAACGATTGATTCTTGCAGTTCAAACATAATTAATTCATCAGCAAGTTCTTCGTGGTCATAGCCCAATATATGCAATAAGCCGTGAGTTGCCAAGATTGACATTTCATGAAGAGTATCGTGGCCAGCAACTTGTGCTTGGGTAGATGCAACGGTTGGACTAATCACAATGTCGCCAAGAGTTACTACATGACCTTTATATTCGGGCAAATCCATCGGAAAAGATAGAACATCCGTAGTGCCTTCTAAATTCATCCACTTGACATGTAATTCGCTCATTTGTTTATCTTCGACGAAGAGCATACTTAAATCACATTCGGGATTTAAATCTAACTCTTTATATGCAAATTCCATCAAAGAAATTATTTGATCCGCTTGGACTAATTGCCCTGAAGTATTGGTAACTTCAATCGTCATTTATTGCCTTATTGGGCGCACTGCATGACGCGCTTCGTCGAAGGATTCATATGCTTTCACAATGTCACCAATTAGGCGATGGCGTACAACATCTTCGGCAGTTAATTCAAGAAAAGCGATATCGTCAATTTTTTCAAGGATGTCGCGAACAACTCGAAGACCTGAATGTTGTCCGTTCGGCAAATCAATTTGCGTTACATCTCCTGTAATCACCATCTTTGAACCAAAACCAAGGCGTGTTAAGAACATCTTCATCTGTTCTGGCGTCGTGTTCTGGGCTTCATCTAAAATAATAAAAGCGTCATTTAGCGTGCGCCCACGCATATAAGCAAGGGGCGCCACTTCGATGATTCCTGACTGCATTAAACGTGGAACCGTATCGATGTCGATCATGTCATGCAGCGCATCAAATAGTGGGCGCAAATAGGGATCAATTTTTTCTGACAAAGTTCCGGGCAAGAAACCTAAATGTTCGCCAGCTTCCACAGCGGGGCGAGTCAAAATAATTCTATTCACTTTCTTGCTCTGCAAAGCCTGTACTGCTTTTGCCATTGCAAGATAAGTCTTTCCGGTGCCAGCAGGGCCTATGCCAAAAGTAATTGTGTGGTCTTCGATTGCATCCACATAACGTTTCTGATTCGCAGTTTTTGGCCTGATGGTGTGACCACGAGCGCTTAAAATATTTAAAGATAAAATTTCGGCAGGATGATCAACTGGATCTTTTTCAAGCATAGAAATGGCGCGCTTAACGGCATCAACGCTTAAAATATTCCCGGATCGAATAACAACCATTATTTCTTTAAATAAACTTTCTAATCCTTGGCACTCAATGTGTGGGCCGCGTAAAGTAATTTCATTTCCGCGTACCGTGATATTCACCGAGGGAAATGCTGCTTCAATTGTGCGTAAATTCTCATCGTGCGGGCCTAATAAAGCAACCATGGCAATGGCAGGTGGGACTGTGATGAGTGTGCGTTCCATTGATACCAAGTCTATATTTAACCGGGTGGCCATGCCAGCGAACGGCCACCTAATAAATGTAGATGAGCGTGGAAAACGCTCTGTCCTGCTTCGGCGCCAGTGTTAAAAATGCTGCGGTAACCAGTTAATCCGCGCGCAATCGCAATTTCGTCAGCAGCGCTCAAAATTGCTGCGGTAATAGTTGGTGAACACTTTGCTAATTCGGCCGCGTTCTCAACATGAAGAATTGGAACGATTAAAACATGAGTCGGGGCTTGGGGAGAAATATCATTGAAAGCTACGACGCTTTCATTTCTAAAAACTATTTCGGCTGGAATTTCGCCTGCTATTATTTTACAGAAGAGGCAATTATTATCTAGCGACACAGATTCACCATACCTTTAAGAGCGCCGAAACTGCCGAAATCGCGGCAATTCCTGCGTGCGCCGACCTCAAAATAGGACGCCCCATGATCGCAACTTGGGCACCAGAGCCTTCAAACTTTATTAACTCCTGCGGGGTGATTCCACCTTCTGGACCGATAATTATTAAAGCATCAACGATATTTGTATTAGTAACACAATCGCTCAATTTTTTTGTAGCGCTTTCATGAAAAACAATGGCAAGTTCGCTCGCTTTAATCAATGCGCAGAGATCATCGGTTGTTGCTACCTCACCTATTTCTGGAATTCGCAATCTGCGAGATTGCTTACTGGCAATCCGTGCAATAACTTCATATTTATCGCAGCTCTTGCCAATACTGCGGGCAGCCCGCCATGGAACGATTCGATCAACGCCAGCCTCGGTTAGTAATTCAATTGCTTCTTTGGCTCTATCGCTTTTAGGTATTGCCTGAGCCACAGTGAAATTTGTATTCAATTTTTCTTGAAATCCTGTATGCAGAACTTCAACTTCAAGAGATCTTTTCTTGACCGCAAAAACTCTTACTTGCGACCAGCGACCATTACCATCACCGAGCATGAAAGTTTCTCCCGCTGCAATACGCAAAACCCGCACGGCGTGATGGGCATCTTCGCCATCAAATTCATAAATCTGTCCAACGGCGGTAGGCAAGTCATCGACGAAAAATAAAGTCAACATTATTTTGTAAACGCATCTCGTAATTTACTAAAGATGCCACCATCATGTGTTTTTACATGCGCGTCGCCCGTTTTTTCACCGCGTAAATGCGCAAATTTCTTAAGTAAATCTTCTTCTTCACGGTTTAATTTTGTAGGAGTTGCCACTTCTATGTGCACGATGATGTCACCGCGCCCTCCGCTGCGAAGGCGAACCATGCCTTTGCCTTTAACGGAAATCTTTGCTGCGTTTTGCGTTCCAGCCTTAATTGAAAGATCTACCGACCCATCAAGTGTTTCAATAGAAACACTTGTACCAAGAGCTGCGGCACTCATTGAAATACCAAGCGACATATGCAAATCATGGCCATCGCGTATGAAATACTCATGCTCGCTTTCCACAATTTCTACATATAAATCTCCGGCTGGGCCACCACCAAAGCCAACTTCGCCGCGACCGATGAGTTGAATGCGATTACCAGTTTCAACCCCTGCCGGAATTTTCACTGAAATGCTTTGACGAGCACGAACACGACCATCGCCAGCACATTCACGACAAGGCTCTGAAATTACGCTTCCAAATCCTTGACAGTTACTGCATGGTCTTGAAGTCATTACTTGACCAATTACCGAACGAACAACTTGTTGTGTTTCTCCGCGTCCTTTACAGATTCCACAAACTTGTGGTGATGCGCCATCGGCGCAACCAGTTCCAGTGCACTTAGAGCAAACCAGAGCGCTCTCTAGCGTAATTTCGCGGTCAACTCCAAAACAGGCTTCATACAAATTTACTTCTACTCGAATTAGCGCATCTTGGCCTTGTCGAATCCGCGGACGCGGACCACGTGATCCACCACCACCAAAGAATGCATCCATGATGTCACCAAAACCGCCCCCGAATCCTCCGCCAAAACCGCCACCGAAATTACTGCCTCCCATGTCATAGGAGTGACGTTTTTGTGAATCACTTAGAACTTCATAAGCTGCAGTTATTTCTTTAAATCTATCCTGAATCTCTGGGTCAGGATTTACATCAGGGTGTAATTCTCGCGCAAGTTTACGATATGCGCGTTTAATTTCATCTGCGCTTGCATCGCGCGCAATGCCTAACGTTTCGTAAAAATCAGCCACTTACTTACCTTCAACTAGATATCGGCCAACGTATCTGGCAACGGCAGAGACTGCCGCAATCGAACCTGCATAATCCATTCTCGTTGGCCCGATGACACCGAGTGCGCCAAGTGCGTTTTCATGTGTCCCATAACCAACTGTGACAAGGGATGTGGAACGCAGATTTGCTTCACTTTGTTCTTCCCCAATACGCACCAAAACAGTATCAATGCCAGCATTACTATTGTTTTCGCCCAATAAACGCAGCAAAACAACTTGTTCTTCCAAAGCTTCTAGGACAGGGTGCATTGTCGTTGAAAAATCTTCGTGAAATCGCGCCAAGTTTGCAGTTCCTGCAAGCACAACTTTTTCTTCAGCACGCTCCAGCGCCATTTCGATTACCGATGAAATAACGATTGCCACATCGCGTCTTTCGCGCACAGAATAGCTCTCCATGATTCCGCTGAAACGATCGGCGACATCGGGCAAGCGTTGCCCCATCATTGCATTATTTAATTGAGTGCGAAGCGTTGCAATGAAGATTTCAGGAACATCTTGGGTTAATTCGATACTTCTTTGTTCTACCCGCCCGGAATCGGTAATTAAAATCATTAACAGCCGCGATGGAGTAGTTGCAACTAATTCTACGTGGCGCACTCTAGATTTGACGATTGATGGATATTGCACAACTGCAACTTGTTTGGTGACATCGGCTAATAAGCGAACTGTACGCATTACAACATCATCTAGATCTAGCGCACCTTCAAGAAAAGTCTCAATTGCACGGCGCTCGGCGCTAGATAAAGGTTTTACCGTTGCCAATTTATCTACAAAGACTCGATAGCCGCGATCGGTTGGAATACGTCCGGCACTTGTATGAGGTTGGGTTATCAGACCTTCGTCTTCAAGGACTGCCATTTCATTTCTAATTGTCGCTGGCGAAATACCAAGACCGTGGTGTTCGGCGATTGATTTAGATCCAACTGGTTCTTGGGTCGCCACATATTCATCGACGATAGCGCGAAGAATTTCGAGGCGACGAGTTGTCATAATTGCCAATCTTACTAGATGGTTAGTTCGCTAACGATTCGATCTGCAATCAGGCGCCCCGTAGGGCTTAATTGTAAGTGATTATTAAGGAGATTTATGTGGCCGGTTTCACGGTAGCTTGAAAGGCGCGCAATTTGGCTAGCGTTTAGTGAATCTAAATCTATTCCTTCTCGCATACGAATTCCGAGCATTATTGACTCATCACGCATTTGTTCTGGCGATAGAACTTCACTCTCCAAAATTGGCGATTCGCGTGCAAAAAGTTTTGACTTATACGCAGTTGGATGTTTTACATTCCAAAAACGCTTTCCATTGATATGAGAATGCGCACCGGGACCAAGACCCCACCAATTTTTATTTTCCCAATAAGCGATATTGTGTCTACATTCATGTCCCGCTTTTGCCCAATTACTTAGTTCATACCATTGCAAACCAGCCAGATTACATAATTGATTGACAAGTAAATACATATCAGCCATCAAGTCATCATTTGGCATAGTTAATTCTCCACGCTTAATTTGCGCGGCCAATTTTGTACCAGTCTCAACGATGAGTGCGTAAGCACTGATGTGATCAATATCTAAAGCAAGTGCGCTTTCAACACTTAATTGCCAGTCGCTTAGTGACTCGCCTGGAGTGCCATAAATCAAATCAACACTGATGCTTTTAAAACCTGCAGCGCGCGCCATGGTGACCGCTTTTGCTACGTTATCTGGGTTATGCGTTCTATCTAGAACTGCAAGCACGTGCGGAATTGCAGATTGCATCCCAAATGAAATTCGATTAAAACCCACGGAAATATATTGCGCCAATTTTTCTTCCGTAACTGAATCCGGGTTAGCCTCTAATGTGATTTCACAATCAGGGCTTAGGCCATTGCGGGTTTTAATTGTAGAAATTACCCGTCCTAAATCTTTGGCAGGCAATAAAGATGGCGTGCCTCCCCCGAAAAAAATAGTGGGAACTTCATCCCTTGGCGAAGCCTCAAGTTCGGCAAGTACGGCATCGATGTAATCATTTGAAACTATTTCTAAAGTTGCGCCATCTTGTAATTCATTAGGGGTGTAAGTATTGAAATCACAGTAACCACAGCGTTTTATACAATAAGGAATATGGACATAGAACGATAACTGGGACATTATCGCTGCTTTCGTGCGGCTTTCACCTTTGCGATATCAGCATCGGTTGCCAGAGCCGCGACGAATGCTTCCTGTGGAACTTCAACGCGTCCAACCATTTTCATGCGCTTCTTTCCTTCCTTTTGTTTCTCAAGGAGTTTGCGCTTACGAGAAATATCTCCGCCATAACATTTAGCAAGAACATCTTTGCGAATAGCGCGAATGCTTTCGCGAGCAATAATGCGCGAACCAATAGCGGCTTGAATAGGTACTTCAAATTGTTGGCGTGGAATTAATTCGCGTAATTTTCCAGTCATCATCAAGCCATAGGCATAAGCCTTATCACGGTGAACAATTGCGCTGAAAGCATCGACTGCCTCACCATGCAATAAAATATCGACCTTGACCAAATTGCCTTCTGAATCGCCCTTTTCTTCATAGTCAAGGGAGGCATAACCTTTAGTACGCGATTTGAGTTGATCAAAAAAGTCAAAAACAATTTCAGCCAGAGGCAACTCGTAACGAATTTCAACTCGTTCTTCGGAAATGTAATCCATGCCTAGCAAAATTCCACGGCGATCTTGGCACAATTCCATAATCGTTCCAATATATTCAGAGGGCGCCAAAATAGTTGATTTAACGATTGGCTCATTCACGCTCTTAACTTTTCCATCTGGAAATTCAGAAGGATTAGTTACTCGAATTTCTTTACCATCATCCATAATCACGTTATATACAACGTTTGGCGCAGTCGAAATTAAATTGAGTTTATGTTCGCGCTCTAGGCGCTCACGTACGATTTCCATGTGTAACAACCCAAGAAAGCCGCACCGAAAACCAAAGCCAAGGGCTACCGAACTTTCAGGTTCATAAACCAAGGCGGCATCGTTTAGTTGTAATTTATCAAGAGCATCTCGCAACACCGGAAAATCTGCGCCATCAATTGGAAATAACCCTGAGAAAACCATTGGTTTTGGATCTTTATAACCAGCCAGTGCTTTCTTCGTCGGGTTGTTATATGTAGTCACCGTGTCACCAACGCGTGATTGGCGTACATCTTTTACGCCAGTAATTAAATAACCTACTTCGCCAACGCCAAGACCCTTACTAGGAACTGGTTCCGGTGAGATAACTCCGACTTCTAGCATTTCGTGGCGAACTCCAGTAGAAAACATTTGGATTTGATCACGTGATGAAAGATGACCATCAAAAACGCGCACATATGTAACTACTCCGCGATATGAATCATAAACTGAATCAAAGATAAGGGCTCGTGCCGGCGCATTTGCATCGCCCTTTGGCGCTGGAATTTTGGCAATAATTTGATCGAGTAGCTCTGTAACCCCACCACCGGTTTTACCCGAGACACGTAAACAATCTTCGGGTTCGCAACCAATAAGTTTTGCCAATTCTGCCGCGAATTTATCTGGCTGAGCATTAGGTAAATCAATTTTATTAAGGACCGGAATAATCGTTAAGTTATTTTCCATCGCTAAATAAAGATTTGCCAAAGTCTGGGCTTCAATTCCTTGTGCGCAATCAACTAATAGGACCGCACCTTCACTGGCTGCCAGCGAGCGCGAAACTTCATAAGTAAAATCAACATGGCCTGGCGTATCGATCATATTAAGGATGTATTCCTTACCATCAATGCCACTGCGCCATGGCAAGCGAACCGCTTGGGATTTAATTGTGATGCCGCGTTCGCGTTCAATATCCATACGGTCTAAATATTGCGCGCGCATGTTACGAGCATCTACAACTTCAGTAATGCCCAGCATCCGATCAGCCAGAGTTGATTTGCCGTGATTAATATGGGCGATGATGGCGAAATTGCGAATCTGCGCAGGATCTGTAGCTAAGGGCTGTGGCGCCTTAGCAAGTGAAATTGCAGGCATGAACCTAGCCTCGCTTTAAGGGGAAAAAGGAATTAACGTGCGCCGGCTTTGGCAGCAGCCTTAGCCATTGAAGACTTCTTGTTTGCTGCAGTGTTTTTATGAAGAACACCTTTTGCAACTGCCACATCTAGGGCTTGCGATGCGGTACGAAGTTCGTTCGTGATACTGGCAGATTCGCCAGATGTAACGGCGCTGCGAAATTTACGGATAGCAGTCTTGATAGATGAAGAGACCGACTTGTTACGAAGGCGAGCCTTCTCATTGGTCTTAATCCGCTTGATTTGCGACTTGATATTTGCCACGCGTAGTACTCCGATGCCTTGAGATTTATTCTCTTATTGAGAAGCGAAAGGTTACCAGCGCAAGGCCATTAGGCTCAAATCGTCTAATTTGCACGCGCGGAGGCGATGCGAGCAAGAGCCTTTTCGAGGGCATAAATCGGATCGCTAGCCGCGCCTTTGACCTCGGCATCGGCCTGTGCAATTGCGCCAACTGCTTTGGCAATTCCGCTAGGAGTCCAATGCGCTAATTGGCGTCGGGCTTTATCTATTTGCCAAGGCGCCATTCCTAATTGAGCCGCTAATTCAAAAGATTTTATCCCTCGATTTACACCAGATACTTTTGCAAGACTGCGAAGTGAGGATGCAATTGCACTTGTCACCATAACTGGATCGGTACCAGTTGAAAGCGCACTTCTAAGTGAAATTAGAGCCACCGATAAATTCCCATCTAACGTCGCATCGGCAACATCAAAGCCCGTCGTCTCAATTCGCCCTTGATGATATTTATCAACTATGGCTTCATCGATAAGACCGGCAGGTGCATCGGATGCAATTTGACTAACGGCTGATTGCAATTCGCGCAAGTCATTTCCAAGAGCGCCAACAAGAGCTGCAACTGCGCCAGCGGATGCTTTGCGGCCTAAATCTAGAAAGAGATGTTTGACAAATTCGCCCTTTTCGGCCGCTTTCTTTAACGGCTCGCAGGCAATAATTTCTGGCTTTACTTTTTTAATTGCATCTAATAAGGCTTTGCCCTTAACACCACCTTTGTGAACAAAAATAAGCGTCACTGTTGGATCTGGTTCTAACAAATAACTCGTTATTTCATCCTTATTATCTTCAGGTAAATCTTGTAAGTCGCGGATAATTAGCGCGCGTCGCTCAGAAAATAGTGATGGAGCCAATGCATCGACAATGTCACCCACAATGGTGTCTGCCGCAAAGAGAGTTGCAATTTCTGCGCCCTCGCTCTTTAACTCTGCGCTCAATTTACTTAAAGCTCTATCGGCCAGCGCGGATTCTGAACCGAGAATGATGTAAAACGCTTTCATAAGGCAACCTTATCTTGAGATGAAAAATATTTAATATTTGGCTCTAAATCTTCAATTTTTCTACACTCTGACCAGTAAATTTTGCGATCAAATCGAAATCTTTATCAAGATGCAGAAGCGTCAACCCGCATTTTTCTGCAGTAGCTGCAATAAGTAGGTCGGGAATTGATGGTGCGCGGTGTTGTCCTTTATCGGCAAGTAAATTGATTAAATCCCACGCTCGTTCTTCGATAGCAGGCGACAAGGCCTCGACAATGAACCTTGAAAATGGGGGGTTTAGAAATAAAGATCGTAACTCTTTGCCTGAGCGCGCGGAATATCCAAGTTCGAGTCGGGTAATGGTTGAAATCCGTACTAAGCCTTGCTCAATACGTGTGGCCCAAAGTTCGACATCTCTTGATTGGCCAAGTCTGACCAGGGCTGACTTATCTAAGAGCCAGCTTTTTACCGCCATGCCTGAGCCATAATTTTTTCATCTGCCAAATCTGGCAGGGTTTTCAAAATCTCTTTAAGGTGGCTCTCGGTGACCGAGTGAGATTGGTTTCCAGATTCTTGGATTAAGCGGCGCCGAACAAATTCGGCACGAGATAAACCAAGTCGAGCAGCATTAAAATCGATCTCAGCTAGAACTTCATTTGATAAATCGCGAATGAGCAGATTAGCCATGACCCTCCACTCCTCTCTTTTTTTTCAATGTGATATCAGATGATATCACACTAGCCAAGTCTAAAGAAATTAATTCCACTCTTGCTCGTTCGCACCGAAAACTGATGGGCGCGCGCCGTGATTGCAATCGCCCCATCAAGATCAGTTCTATAAACCCTAGCGCCGAGCGCAAGGAGAGCCGAAAGGATCTCTGACGCTGGATGTCCGTAAGTATTTCCAGTACCAACGCTGATTATGGCAATTTTTGGTTTTAGCTCCGCCATAAAATCTGACGAGTGATTAGCCGAACCATGGTGGCTGACTTTATAAATATCAATTGGCCCAACATCGCCAACAAGTAATTGCTGAACCGGTGATTCGAGATCGCCTGCAGCCAAGAGTGTAAAATCTGGGGAAGAAAAAATAGTTGCAATGCTTGAGTTATTGACAATGGAACCCTCGCCCGAAAAGGATTCAAAGTTGCCAATAGTTGTATCTGGCCATAAAACTTTTATTGAAATTGCGCCAATGCTAGTTTTCATTCCTCGGCGTGCAATAACAATTTCTTTCCCGCGTAGAAGCGCCTTAACCCGCAGACTCTGAATGGTTGGATCGTTGTTATTGCTAATCCAGGTCTGTCCAATTCTGCGATTTTTTATCAGCCCGGCCAAGCCATCGACATGGTCAGCATGAAAGTGCGAGAGAATTAAGAGCGGAACTTCCTTGATTCCCAGCTGCTTTAAACAACGATCTACTAAAACTTCATCTGGACCAACATCTATCACGATTGCTCGGTTTTGTCCCAGATTTATGACCATGGAATCGCCTTGCCCAATATCGCAATTCGCTACTTGCCAATCTCCTGCTGGCCAGCGCCCTAGCCAAGCAATGCCTAGAATTAAAACAAGAAAGAAAATGAAAATAACTTTGCGGTATTTGTGAAATAACCACCAAATTAAAATTAGGCCAGCGACAACTAGAAAACCAATACGTCCTGTGCGCATAGTTATCACTGGAAAATCGGCAGCCCAATGCGCAACAGATGCGATAAAACCTGCGGGAAATCGAATCAGAAAAATCAAGAAATTACTAACTATTGGCAAAAACGAAGCCAATAGCGTAGCGATGAAACCCAAGATTGTGATGGGGGCCACGGCAGGGGCTGCCAATAAATTAGCAACGATGCTAATGGGTGATAAATAACCAGAGAGTGCGACAAGAATTGGCGAACAAAAAAGCATTGCAGAAATTGGTAGCGCAAGAGCACTCGCGATAATGGTGGGCATTTTCAGTGAGAGTTTTGCAATCAAACGAGGCGCAAAAAGTAGTAAGCCGGCCGTTGCTAATACAGATAGCGCAAAACCGGCGTCGCGAGCTTGCCATGGATCGCCAATGACAACTGCAGCAATTGCAAAACCCAACGCCGGCAAAGAATCACCACTGCGCTTTGATCCATGGGCAACTAACATAACAGCTGCCATAGCAGCGGCGCGCAATACCGATGGCGAAGGCCGTACTAAACAAATAAAACAAATGAGAAAAATAGCGGTAGCACCCAAGCGCCAACGAATACGAGGAATAAGAAATTGCATTGCCCAAAGCACAAAACTAGAAACAATCGCAAAATTAGCACCGCTGACTGCAACTAAATGTGCTAGCCCAGACCTTCTCATATCTATTTTAAAAATTTCACTCTGTTTTGAGGTATCGCCTAAAACCATTCCCGGAATAAGAGCACCAGCATCACTATCGCCGCTAATGTTTCGAAGCCCTAAACGAATGGAACCAAGCGTACTGGCCCACCGCGAAGGTTGTGTCTCTACTTTTATTTGCCCATTAATTAAAACTAAGGCAGCCACCCGCGCTTCTTTGCTAGCAACAATTCGTGCATTGCCAGAAATAATCTGACCTGGCAGAAGATCAATAACTCTTTGGTCTCGAGTCATTATTCGAATAGGAATGTGCAATTTGAATTCCTGCCCACCACTGCCCACCAATAGGGCACGGGCAATAAAACTATAACTTTTACTCTTTGTAATATTTGGGTCTGTCACAACTTGTGCGCGAATTTGAACGCTCTGGCCATAATAATTTCGTAATACAGAATTTTCCAAGGATTGCTGACGAAGTGACATAACAGATGCACCCATTAAAAGGGCAATGACTAAAACTAAAAATCGGCGTTTTTTATTCCAAAACGCAATTACCGCCAACACGCCTGCCGCAACTGATATGCGCCAAGGCGGCGCCGCGCTTTGAATCAGTGCGCCACACCAAATCGCAGCGCCTAGCGCAACTGCGCGGTAATCGACTAAACGCGGACTTTGACTTTGAGTTGCGCGAATTTTACTACGCCTATTCCGCTGACTTTTTGCAAATCTTCGATAGCCATAAATGGTCCGTTGACCGTGCGATATTCAACAATCCGCTTTGCGATTACTGGTCCAATTCCATCGAGAGAATCGAGTTCGCTAGCAGTTGCGCGATTGATATTGACCGGCCCCTTACGAATCGTTTTGCTTACGCGGATTCCTTTAGTATTTACAACAGTAGAGTTAACATAAATTTGCTCGCCATCTTTGATAACCCGAGCTAAATTGATATCACTTAGATCAGCACCTGGTGCGCTGTTGCCCGCGGCTTTTATCGCATCGATTACCCGAGAAGATGACGGTAGCGAATAGACCCCCGGTTTATTAACGGCTCCTGCAACATCAATCATTATTTCTGGCGCAACTATTTCAATAGGTGCAATGGGTAAGGCAATAATTTCGGTGCTCGCACCACGCAAAACTAAGAATGATGAGAGTGCAATTGCAATGGCCGCCATTGCAAGCAGTCCACGTTTTTGAATTTGTGTGTAATGGAGATCGAACCACCAATTACCGATTTTCTGAAAAGCATCATTTAGATTATTCATGCACGAATTCTGCTTGCGCAGCGTGCGCCAGAGTTACTGAGGGTTTTTAACTGTTGATAACAATATTTACAAGCTTTGGTGCACGCGTAATTATCTTAATTATTGTGGCACCTGCAAGGGCTTCTTTAACTGTTGGCATCGCCAGCCCTAAGGATTCAAGTTCGGTATCGCTAATAGCTGGCGAAACATCTAGCCGCTCTATTATTTTGCCGTTAATTTGAATAATGGCGGTAACCCAATCGGCAACAAGTAGTGACTCATCCACAACTGGCCAACCAGCTAGCGCAATTCCGGGTTTATGCCCCAAGCGATCCCACATTTCCTCGGATGTGTATGGCGCGACTAAAGACAACATAATTGCAATCGCTTCTACGGCCTCGCGAACTGCAGGATCGGCTGGACCGCAGCCAGAATCAATTGCTTTGCGCGTTGCATTTACTAATTCCATAACGCGCGCAATTGCTACGTTAAATCGAAAAGATTCAACGGCATAGCCGGCATCATGGAGAGCTTTATGCGTTGCTTTGCGAAGAGTTGTCTCGCCCAAGGCGTAATCCACACCAACTTCACTTGTTACATCCCCTGATAATCGCCATGCACGATTTAGAAATTTAACTGAACCCGATGGCGATACATCTGACCAGTCAACATCATCTTCAGGTGGGCCAGCAAAGACCATCGACAAGCGAATCGCATCAACACCGTGAACGGCTAGTTCATCCGATAGCCGTACTAAATTTCCGCGGCTCTTTGACATGGCAGAGCCATCCATAACGACCATGCCTTGATTGAGCAATCGGGTAAATGGTTCGTTAAAACTAAGCATTCCCATATCATTTAAAACTTTTGTAAAGAAACGGCTATAAAGAAGGTGCAAAATTGCGTGCGTTACGCCACCAACATACTGATCTACCGGCAACCAAGTATCAATATCTTTGCGCGAGAAAGCTTCGTTGTTATTTGTAGAAGATGGATAACGCAAGAAATACCAAGATGAATCTACAAAAGTATCCATTGTGTCGGTATCGCGCTTAGCTTCGCCGCCGCACTTTGGGCACTTAACATTTACCCAATCCGTCGCAGCAGCAAGTGGTGATTGACCCTTAGGTTTTAAATCTAAGCCCTCGGCATTGGGCAGAGTTAACGGTAATTGATTTTCTGGAACGCCAACTTCGCCACATTTTTGGCAATGGATAATTGGAATGGGAGTTCCCCAATAACGTTGGCGTGATACCAGCCAATCGCGCAAACGATAATTGCGCGCAGCTTTTCCAAGACCATCTTTTTCCAGTTGCAAATTTATTGCGATGATTGCATCGGCTTTAGTTAAACCATTCAGGGCGCCAGAATTAATTATCGTTCCATCGCCCACCGTTGCAATTCCAGTGATATTTGGATCCTCTTCGCCGGTATCTAGAACTACTTGTACTGGCAATTTCATGGCGCGCGCAAAATCTAAGTCGCGCTGATCGTGGGCAGGAACTGCCATGATGGCACCCGTTCCATAATCGGCTAAAACATAATCACTCGCCCAAATTTGTAACTTCTGGCCATTTACTGGATTAATTGCATAACGTTGCAAGAAAATACCACTCTTGGGGCGATCAGTTGCCAGACGGTCGATATCACTTACACTCTCAATTTTCTCTAGATAGGAATTAAATTCTTTTTCAACGCCACCACCTTTAACAAGTTCGGCGGCAAGTTCGCAATCGGCGGCAACAACCATAAAAGTTGCACCGTATAGCGTATCTGGGCGCGTTGTATAAATAGTTACAGGTTCAACTCGGCCTTCAATCACAAATTTCACATTGGCACCAGTTGAGCGACCGATCCAATTGCGTTGCATTGTTAAAACTTTTTCAGGCCAATGGCCTTCTAGCTGCGCCATATCATCGAGTAATCGATCAGCATAATCTGTAATTTTGAAATACCACTGATTTAATTTCTTCTTGATAACGGCGCTATCACAACGCTCACACAACCCTGCACCGACTTGTTCATTTGCTAACACAGTCTGACAACTTGGGCACCAATTAACTGCTGAATCTTTTCGGTAGGCCAGACCGCGTTCATGTAGTTTTAGAAATAACCATTGATTCCAGCGATAATATTCGGGATCACAAGTATTAAACACACGATCCCAATCAAATGAACAAGCAAAGCGGCGCATTGAATCTTTCTGCACAGCGATATTTTCATAAGTCCAAATCTTTGGATTTTCATTGCGTTTAATGGCAGCATTTTCTGCCGGTAAACCAAAAGCATCCCACCCAATTGGGTGCATAACATTGAAGCCTTTTTGAACCCAGTACCGCGCGATGACATCTCCGAGTGCGTAAGCCTCGGCATGGCCCATATGTAAATCACCCGAAGGGTATGGAAACATGTCCAAGACGTACTTCTTGGGGCGGGCGTCATCGAGGCGGCCTGACTTAAATGGAGTTAATTTATCCCAAACTGGGAGCCACTTTTCTTGCACATAGGCGAAGTCATATGCCGCATGCTCGCGCTCCTCATTGCTCATTATTAAAGTTTATCGGCTATTACATTATCTATTTACATAAGTGGTCTCTTTTAGAGAAAGTCCGAACTCATTCCGAACAAAACCCTTAGCCACCACGCGCGGAGCGCGTGGTGTTTGGCCATGTAAGAATGATTTTGGCTACTTGGAAGTAAACCGAATGAGCAGCAAGTAAATTTCACAGCCTAAGCAGTAATTAAAGGCAGCGTTAAGAAACGCGGCTCCAAGGGCTGCGCCAATTGCGACAGTAAAGACGATAGATGAACCAAATATCGCTCCAAGGATTCCAACGACTGCAAATCCTGTTCCAATCGATTGCGCAAACTTCGGAGGTCGCACATCTTCGGTTGGAGCTTCCTTCTTAAGGCTGGGCTTTACAAACTTCTTGAAAATAAAACCATACGGCGTGAACTGTGGTCCACGTGTTGCACCAATTGCGAAAATAATTCCTTGTGCAACAAGTACCCAAACATTTTGTGTGACAATTGCAATTGAAAGAACTGCTGTAGTAATTACCGCGCTAAAACGTGGTCCGCGCGCATCAATATAAATCCGCTGTACTTCTGGCTTTTCTAAAATCTCTGACATGTTCTATTCCTTTTCTTAGTTGGGTCGATGAATTGATTTATTGGGACATCAATTACATTCGACACAACGAACCAGCTAGACGACCGTAATCAATTACACGGCGCTTAGTAAATAAGCTGATTGTCATGGTGAACATGAAGGCAAGTTTAAAGAAAGTAAATTGATTTTCCTAATTGCGAATTGTTCGCGGTTAGTTAACTGATTGCGGCCAGTACGGCAACGACCTGATCACGCTTAGGTGTACCTGCGGCACGACCGACTTCCATACCTTGGCGATTAAGAAACAAGGTCGTGGGGGTTGCGCGAATATCGCATTTGCGTACTAATTCAAGATGAGATTCGGCATCAATATGGATGTGCTTCACATCGTGCAAAGGCTCGACCATTGTTGAGAGCAAGACATGGGTTGCGCGGCATGGGGTGCAAAAGGCGGATGAAAACTGCACCATCGTGGCTCGTGATCCCAGCTCTTGGCCAACCATCGCAGATGTAATTGTGTGGCCAGATATCTCTTTATTGCTGCGAATTGCACCACGAGAGCCTTTATACCAAAAGCCATATCCACTGGCTAAGACCAGAACGATAACGAGCGGAATGAAAGATTTCACTGGAGCATTCTCGCACAATGGCCACTGTGTTGCTACTGACAAATACAAATATGAGGCCGTGCCGAAGTTTTCCAATGGTGGCCCTGTCCATTGCTCACACAAACAATATGGTCAATCTTGCTGAATGAGAGTCTTGACGGGCCAAAAACAGCGTCAACAAATTGAATCGTGCCGGATTAGCCCATACTCTCCAACTTTCCCGCGACGATTCAATACTTTTTTATTCCCCGAGCAACAACTCTCTCAAAATGAGTTTTGCTTACAGGCATAACAGAAAGCCGTTGGCCTTTTTTTGCAACGAGCATATCCGAAAGCTTGGGATCTATTTTAATGTACTGAAGCGATATGGGATCTCTGAATTTTTGTACAAATGCAAAATCAACGCACTCCCATATCGGCTTAGTTTTAGTCGATCGAGGATCATAGTGCTCGTCTTTTTTATCAAGAGCAGTCAAGTCAGGATGCGCCAGACTCGCCACCCGCGCAACGCCGTAGACCCCCGAAGGTTTTGAGTTGGAGTGATAAAAAAGAGCCATATCACCGACCTTCATATCATCGCGCATAAAATTACGCGCTTGAAAATTCCTCACGCCAAACCAATCTGTCTTCTTGTCTTTCTCGAGGTCTTCTATCGAATAGCACGCCCCTTCGCTTTTGATAAGCCAGTAATTCATAGGGTTAGGCGTCGCTTTTTGCGGCAAGAATAAAATCGTTTTGTGAGATTCATAAGGATATTATGATATATAAAAACACTACTGCTTCATTCGAGCCAACTTCGAGAATCCCCGAAGCGATCGGCATGACCGTAACGGCGCCGACAGCATCAACAATCCGAAGCTCACCCAGACGAAGCGCTGTCACGAGCGGTGCATAATGCGAGAGAATAGTAAGATCGCCCATTTTCGCGGGGAAATTCATTTTGGTGACTCTGTCCACTGCTGACGCAAACAAATTGATCACTAGTTTTAGTAAGACACTTTTGGTGGAGCTGAGGGGATTTGAACCCCTGACCCCCTGCATGCCATGCAGGTGCGCTACCAGCTGCGCCACAGCCCCGTTTTTATTGAGATGCTGAACCTTATCTTATTTATGCAGGCGGATTTGCTCCACTTTCTTCACCATAAACCTCTTCTGGGATGCTGCCAGCATTATGTTCTATCAAATTCCATTGTCGTGGATTGCGTTGCAGAATTGACCACGAAGCATTTGATAATCCACCAATTACTCCCCAATGTGAAAGCGGTAACTGCAACAAGTGACCAAGCACGCATCTAGCAGTTCCGCCATGTGTTGCTACAACAATAAGTTGATTGGTTTTACCTTCTAATTCTTTATTAATTGCCGCAACTGCGCGCGCGGCAACTTCACTTCGGCGCTCCCCTGTTGTTCCTGCTGGGTTATCTTCGCCATCGATCCAGCGAATAAAGTTTTGAAAATCATCGGCTCGGTTTTCAGTACCCGTTCGACCTTCCCATAAGCCACCATTTGTTTCGCGCAAATTTTCATCAACACTAATTGACAGCCCAGTTAAATCTGCAAGTGCCTGCGCTGTCGCCGTTGTGCGTTGCAAATCACTTGAGATAATCGATGTTGGATTCATACCTGCCAAAATTTCCGCCGCATGTTTAGCTTGATATTTTCCAACTCCATTGAGTGGAATATCTGAATGACCCTGAAATCGATTGCCGATATTCCAATCAGTTTGACCGTGACGCCAAAGAAGTACGCGATTACCTTCCATGAATTACCGCCGCCTTTACCGCATCCAATTCAATTGTTGGACAGTCATTCCATAAGCGATCTAACATGTAATAACGGCGCAATTCAACGCTTTGAATATGAACTACTAAATCGGAATAATCAAGCAAAATCCATTCTGGGCCAGCTTCACGGCGTGCCGGCTTTTCCCCAATTTGTGAGAGCTTGCGTTCTACTTCATCGGCGATCGAATCTACTTGCGCAACATTTTGTCCGGTAGCAATAAGAAAAACGTCACTTAGAACTAATTGCTCTGTCAAATCTATGGCGATTAGATCTGTGCCGAGTTTGTCAATGATTGCCTCGGCTGCAACTTGGGTGATTTTAATTGTCTGATTACTTGCTGGCATATAACCCATTCTGCCTTATAAAAGTTGCTACCGATTCCGGTATCAAGTCGCTTACGCCCTTGCGGATATCGGTGGCCGATACATCAATTGCGCAGATATCCATGCCGCCACGTGAGTAACCGGGGCGGTCAATGACGATTATTTCTACCATTTCCTTTAATTCGCTGGCCCTATGCCATTGGTTAAAATTCAAATAAGCATCGGCGCCAAGGATTAAATAAATTTGATCCTCTGGATGGCTCTGCTTAACTGCCTCAACGCTATCGATGGCATAACTTGGGCCATCGCGCAAAATCTCGATTGGATTTACTTCTACTTTATTTGCAATCTCTGGTGGCAAAGTTGCAATTGCTAATTGACACATTTGCAGGCGATGTGCACCGCTGGCCACAGGCGCACTTGATCGCAATAAAGGTTGACCCGCTGGAATTACTAGCAGGAAATCAACAATTTTTCGTTCTATAAGTTCGATGATTACATGCAGGTGGCCCGAATGAATAGGGTCGAAAGTTCCACCGTAGATGCCAACTTTCGACAAATTAATCCCGGTCTAAGCGAAGAGTTATGTAAAGCAAAAGACTCAGAATTGCGAAAGCAGTAATTCCAAAAAATACTGGGGGTGCCGGTAATTCACGTACAACTTCAGATGCGCTATTGATCATGTAATAAATCTTACTCCTTGCCAGCCAGCAACTCTTTAAATCGGGCTTCATCTATGACGCTAACGCCCAATTCTTGGGCTTTTGCTAGCTTGGAACCTGGCTCGGTGCCGGCAAGCAGGTAATTAGTTTTCTTTGAAATCGAATTTGATGGTTTTCCGCCATGGGCGGTAATAGTTTCTGAAATCAAATCGCGCGTAAATGCTTCTAGGCCGCCAGTAACAACGATTGTTAACCCCTGCAGCGTTTGCGGCAAAGGTGCTTGCTCGGCCTGCACCAGGGTTGCACCAGCAGCGCTCCATTTTTTAATTATGTTGCGGTGCCAATCAATTGCAAACCACTCGATTATTGATTCAGCAATTGTTAAGCCGACTCCATCTATTGCTGCTAATTCATCAGGGCTGGCTTTGGAAATATTGTCAATTGATGCGAAATGTGTGGCCAACGCTTGCGCTGCGGTTGGTCCAACGCGTCGAATTGAAAGTGCCACCAACATTCGCCACAAGGGACGCGTTTTTGCAATTTGTAGCGCATCTAATAATTTATCAACGTTCTTGCCCGCACTGCCATCTTTCTTAGTAAAAAATTCTGATGTTGCAAGTTTTTCGGCAGTTAAGTCAAATAATTCTGACTCATCCTTAATAATTTTGCCTTCAAGTAGCGCAACAGCAGCTTCGTAACCCAAGACATCAATATCTAGCGCCGCGCGCGAACCAATGTAATAAATTCGCTCACGCAATTGGGCCGGACAGTGCTGGGCATTAGGACAGCGAATATCAACATCGCCTTGGGTAATTGCGCGCAGCGTCGAACCACACTCTGGACATTTTGTTGGCATAACGAATGCGCGTTCGCTACCTGTGCGGAGCTCGATTACTGGTCCTAAAACTTCAGGTATTACATCTCCGGCTTTGCGAATTACGACAATGTCACCGATTAATACGCCTTTGCGTAAAATTTCTGCGCCATTGTGCAGCGTTGCATTAGTAACTATCGAACCAGCAACTTTGACGCTCTCCATAAAAGCAAACGGAGTCACGCGCCCAGTACGCCCGATACTTACCTTTATATCTAATAACTTTGTCGTGACTTCTTCGGGCGGATATTTAAATGCAATTGCCCATTTAGGTGCGCGCGATGTAAAGCCGAGTTTTGCCTGCGATGCAATCGAATCAACTTTGATGACAACTCCATCTATTTCATGTTCAACATCGTGCCTATGTTCTTCATAGAAAGCAATAAATTTTCGGACTTCGCCGCGACTGCTACATACTTTAAAGCGATCACTTGTTGGAAGACCCAAATTCTTTAAAGCCGTATATGCGCCACTCTGAGATCCAAAATCTAAACCTTCGAGCGCGCCAACGCCATGGACGACAAGGCTTAATGGGCGTGATGCAGTGATACGTGGATCTTTTTGTCGAAGCGAACCTGCTGCACCATTGCGCGGATTAGCAAAAAGCGCCTTGCCCGCTTCTTCCAGTGAATCATTTAGTTCATTAAAGGCGGCCAGTGGAAAGAATACTTCTCCGCGGACTTCTATCAGAGTCGGAACTCTTTCACCGATTAATTGGTGTGGCAAAGCTTTAATAGTTTTTACATTAAGTGTTACATCTTCCCCGCTTACGCCATTGCCGCGAGTTAAAGCGCGTGCGAGAACTCCCTTTTCGTAGGTCAAATTAATAGCTAAACCATCTACTTTGAGTTCGCATAAATATTCTGGCTTATCAATTTCTTTTTCGACTCGCTCAAACCAAGAATCGAGTTCAGCAAAATCAAAAACATTATCCAGACTCATCATTTTCTCGATGTGATCACGAGCTTCAAAATGTGTGGCGAAACCGCCACCAACGCCTTGCGTTGGAGAATCTGATTGGCGTAATTCGGGATATTTCGCTTCAAGGCTTTGAAGTTCTTTAAGTAGAAGATCAAACTGGGCATCAGTAATTGCTGGACTATCTAACACATAATATTTAAATTGATAATCTCGAATCAGATTGATTAAATCGACGATGCGGTGACGCCCTTGGTTGCTCATGCGGTCTCGCAAATTGTGGCTGACCCGACTACCCGGTCACCGTCGTAAATCACCATCGCTTGACCTGTTGCAAGACCTAGGAGTGGCTCGGCTAATTCGGCAACCAGTAGCGAATTCTCAAAGTAATAAGTACAGGAAAGGCCCTGTCCATGGGCGCGGATTTGCACCAAACCTTTTTTGTGTTCAGGCGTTACAGGCGGGCCGCAGAAAACTACGCGTTGCCCGCGCATTAAAGTAATTGCTA
>Ga0209284_10001431_pt1 | contig 36801 bp, 22 predicted proteins | sample FRY03_FD_187211 | JGI IMG/M metagenome (GOLD analysis project Ga0209284, IMG submission 187211) | Freshwater microbial communities from Lake Fryxell liftoff mats and glacier meltwater in Antarctica - FRY-03 (SPAdes) (version 2) | ecosystem: Environmental > Aquatic > Freshwater > Ice > Glacier... | reverse complement strand
GGGGAGGGGAGGGTGGGGAGAGGCGTGGGTGGCGTGTTCGCAGCAAGGCGTGTGTCGGGTTTGGGTCGGGTCGGTTTCGCGGCGGGTTTCGCAGCGGGTTTCGCAGCGGGTTTGGTGCCCCAGGAATGGGCTTCGGCGGGCTTGTCGGCCCATGCCTCCACGTAGTTGCCATTGGCGTCGAAGGGGCCATAGCCGGGGTTGTAGGAACTGCCGGAGACGCCGCCTCCCGCACCGCAACCGACCACGCCGAAGAAGCCTGAAAGGAGGCCGCCGCAGACCAGTAAAAACCGCATGGGGGTGACTATGGCACAGCCGGATAAAATCACAAACGTTACTTAAGCGAGGTGAAGGATGAGTGCAAGAGGATGCGTCTGAACACCACGGAGGGGTGTCGCGACTGCGAGGGTGAAGAGTGGTACCGGGAACAGGACTCGAACCTGCACAGGCAATGCCCACTTGATCCTAAGTCAAGCGTGTCTACCAATTCCACCATCCCGGCGTGGTGGGGAGGCTAGGAGTTGGGGAGGTGGGAGGCAATGGAGAAACGTCAGAGCAGTTCCAAACCACGCAATTCGAACTGAAAGGGTTTGTTGCAGGGAGTGGCGGGGGCCTTGATGAACTCGAGCATGTGGAAGGAGGATCCGAGCATGGCGGGGTGGGTGAGGGTGCGGAACTGCCGGATGGTGGCGGCGAACTCGTCGGAGCTTGGGTCGAGGTTGGCGAGGAGGGGTTCGGCGAGGGCGGTGAGGTAGCGCTCCTGGCGGGTGAAGCCGGTGGGGGTGAGTCCGAGGGCGCGACCGGTGGCGGCGAGTCTGGTGAAGTTGGCGTGGGCGGTGAGGTCCCGGGAACCGGGATCGTGGAGGGGATGGTCGGTGGCCTTGTGTTGGTGGAACGTTTGAAGGGTGCCGTTGATCCGGGTGGGGGCGTAGTAGTCGGCCTCGGTGTGGCCGTAGTCGATGAGGAGGAGGAGGCCGGCCTGGAGGGTGGCGGAGAGGGGGGCGAGGAAGTGGGTGTATTCGAGGCAGACTTCGGTGAAGTAGCCTTCCGGTGGTGAAGCGGGTGTGGTGGGGAGGGCGTCCCGGAGTTCTGGAATGGTGAGGGGGGCGGTGGTCCAGAGGAAGGCCTTGGCGTCGCAGGTGACGCGGCGTTCCTGCCATTGGTCGTGGTGCCATTGGAGGAGGTGAACGGGGAGGGCGTCGATGATCTCGTTGGCGAGGACGGCACCGAAGGGGAAGTGGAGATCCGCCGCGGAGGGGAGCACGGCGAGGCGGGGTTCGGAGGAGTTTGCGAAGCGGGCCTGGAGGGAGAGGGCTTTGGCCTCGAGGGGCTCGATGGCGTGGTAGTGGAGGGCTTGGTGGAAGGCGGGATCGAGGGCGGCGGCGGCGGAGAGGATGTCCAGGGCGAGATCGCCGGATTCGGGGCCCGGTTCGAGGAGGTGGAAGGCGGGGGGGGAGCCGTTGGTATGCCAGAAGGAATGGAGGCGGGCGGCAAGAAGTTTGCCGAAGGTGCTGCCGACGCTGACGCTGGTGATGAAGTCGCCTTTTCGCCCCACCCTGATGCGGTCGGGAGCACTGTAGTAGCCCCAATCGGGGTGATAGAGGGCCTCGGCCATGAAGGTGGCGAAGGGCAGGGGGCCCTCCCGCTCGATGCGGTGGCGGAGGTGCGTGGCCAAGAGAGAAGTTGCCCCCTCCGAAGATGGGGGGTAAATAGGCGTCGGAGCAGGGTCGTTCATGGCCTGAGAGCCGATCCACAGATGGCGAAGCGCAAAAGCAGCAACAGACGAATCTGGCATCTTTTCAAGCGGAAAGGATTCTGGGTGTTCGTGGCGATTTGTGGGGTGAGTGGATTGGTGGGGCTGAACTGGCTCAACTCCTATCTCGATCCCTACCGGGTCCGGGCGGCGGGTTATGACATTCCGCGCTACATCAACGATATCGAGGAGCCCAGCCTGATCCTGGACCGGAATGGGGAGGAGATTGGACGGATGTTTGTGGAGAACCGGAGTGTGATCCCGGTGGAGGAGGTGCCGCAGCGCTTGATTGATGCGTTGATGGCGCAGGAGGATCAACGGTATTTCGAGCACGAGGGGGTGGACTGGGTGGGAGTTTTGCGGGCCATCTACCTGAACATCAGGGCGCGGGACGTCAACCAGGGGGCGAGCACGGTCACCATGCAGTTGGCGCGGAATGCGTTTAATTTGAAAGAGGAAGCAGAGGAGCGGAGGGAGGGGGGGATTCAGCGGAAGATCGTGGAGGCGTTCCTGGCGCTGCGGATCGAGGAGCACCTCAACGCGGAGCTACCCTCGTTGGACGGGCGCCGGGCGAAGATGCAGATTTTGGAATACTACCTGAACCGTATTCCGTTCGGGAGCGGCTACTACGGGGTGCGCTCGGCGAGCCTCGGGTATTTTGGGAAGGAGCCGAAGGATTTGACGACGGAGGAATGTTGCTCGTTGATCGCGTGTGTGAAGAACCCGACCGGGTTGACGCCGCTGCGTTATCCGGAGAGGAACAAGAAGGCCCGGGACCACGTGCTGAACCGGATGAGGGACGAGGGGATGATCAGCAAGGTGGAGTGGGCGGCGATGACGGTGAAGCCTGTGAAGGTGAACCCGCGGCCGTTGCAGCGCGGGACATCGCATCTTTACGAGAAGGTGGCGGGGCTGGCGCGGGCGAAGGTGGGGATCGAGGCGATGTCGCGGGGGGATTTTCGGATTTACACGACGATCGACCGGAAGCTGCAGATGGAGGCGGAGGCGGCGTTGGAGCGGCAGTTGGCGCGGGTGGAGGAGGTGCCGGGCTACGGGCATCCGAGGCATGCGAATCATCAGCCCGAGGAAGGGACGATGCCTCCGTATTTGCAGGGGGCGGCGTTGATGGTGGAGTCGGGATCGGGCCGGGTCTTGGCGCATGTGGGGGGGCGGGACTTCGTGCAGTCGCAGTATGATTTCATCGAGGCCGGACGGCGGCCGTTGGGGACGGCGTTTCTGCCGTTCATTTATTCGGCGGCGTTTGCAGATGGGTGGAGTGCCTCGCGTTCCGTTTCGGACGAACCGATGGACAACCGGGCCGTGATGGTGGGGGGCCGGGAGGGGATTCTCGGGGAGTGGGGGATGGAGACATCGGCGCCGGTCTATGAGGGGCCGATTCTGGCGCGGCGCGCGCTGGCGGCGTCGAAGATCGCGGCTTCGGTGCGATTGGGTCGGGAAGTGGGTCTGGAGAAGGTGGTGGCGCAGGGGCGTGAGTTTGGCTTGGATTTCAAGGACACGAAGATGTTGAACCGGCTCTACCTCGGCACGGAACCGACCTCCCTGCGGGATGGGGTGCTGGCCTACTCGGCTTTTGGGGAGGGGGGAAAGATCCCGAAAGCGCTGCGCTATATCGACCGGATTGAGAATGAACGGGGTGAGGTGGTGTACAAGGCTCCGGTGGGATCGGACCAGATGCGGGATGTGGCGGGTTGTGACGCGGCGACCGCCTACCAGATTCATAGTATCCTCCACGACACGGTGCGGACGGGGAATCTTGCGGAGGAGGAGACGAAGTTGGCGGGAGGAAGTTTCGCCGGCGGAGTGAAGACGGGGACGACGGACAGTTTTTCGGACGGCTGGTGTTTTGGCTACAACGGGAAGGTGACGCTGGGGATGTGGGTGGGCTTTTTGGATGGGGGGAGGGAGGCGATTTATCCTGGAGCGTTCGGGCGCTTGTTGACCTACCCGGCGTGGGCGGCGGTCATGAACACGGCGGAGGAGCTCTATCCGGGGACAGAGATTCCGGTTCCCGATTCCCTGGAGCGGGTGTCAGTCTGTTCGAAATCGGGGCTTCTGGAGACGCGCTATTGCTACGACACGATCGAGGATCCGGAAAAGGGGGCGACCTTTCGGTCCACCGTTTACAAGGAGTTTTTGCGCAAGGGGCAGCCAATGGGGTCGTGTGATGTGCATGGCGAAGGGGGCCTGGCGGTGGAGGATGTGCTCAAGACCTATGGTCCGCAGGCCGGGGAGGATTCCCTGCGGGAGCGGTTGACGGTTGCGCCGATCCGGCCGAAGGCTCCGGCATTGATCGGGAGCGACCCCTATGGATCGGTGGTGCTGTCTCTGGCACCGGGGGACGAAAGTGAGGGGGGCTACATGGCAGCGGGGTCGGTGCTGTGGTTGGACAACAGCGTTCGGGGAGAGGAGGAGGCGAGCCTGAAGCTGCTTCGCCCGAAGAAGCTCGAAATCGGGGTGGATTAACCGGGGTTCGTCGGCATAGAGTCGGCTCAAGTTGTGACCGCTATTTCCGATGAGAACAAGGGTGGCAGCGCGAAGCGATGGTTGGGGTACACCTGTCCGGAATGCTTCGCTATTTTTCGGATTCCGGTGGAAGGGCAGGGGAAGGTGGCGGAATGTCCGCATTGTGACTTGCCGGTGATTTTGGGTCATCGGGAGAGTGTGGCGGATGCGGCGGATGCGGCGGCTGTTGCGGCTGCGGAGGCTGCGGGGAATGGTGCGGCGGGTTTGATCTGGGAACGTTCGGAGCGGTCGGGGCGGATGAAGCGAAAGAAGCGGGTTTCGAAGAAGCTGACCGCCAAGCGTCCGGATTGGGATGGCGAGGTTCCGGACCTGCCGCCGAGGGAGGGCCGGGTGCTCTATCTGGTGCTCCTGGTGGGCCTCCTGTTCATGACCGCTGGGGCCGGGGTGTTTTTGAAGCAGTTTCTGGAGTCACGGGAGCAGGTCGTGCGGATCAAGTCGGCGCCGCAGATCATCATTCCCGGGGTGGAGGCGGAGAAGGAAGCATCCGAGGCCACGGAAATCCTCGGGGATGATTTCCAAATGAACCGTGAGATCACGCGGTTGACCGAGGTGGTGGAGGGGTTTCTGAAGGCTCCGGATTGGGCGACGATGCTGGGGTATGTGAGGGATAGGAAGCGGGTGGAGAACCTGGTGCGCGGGTATTACGCCCTGCACGACTACGCGCCGAGTCCGTATCGCAAACTGGCCCCGATGGGGGAATTGAAGTTGCAAAACAATTTTCTGTCGGTCGATGTGGAGCTGGAGGATTTTTCCTTGCGTCCGATCGCGGTGGAGAAGGCACCGGGCGGTTATCTGGTCGATTGGGAGAGCTGGGTGGGCTACAGCGAGATTCCGTGGGCGGAGTTGCGGCGGGTAAAGCCCTCCAACCCGGTGCTTATGCGGGTGCGGGTTTCGCCGGTCCACTATTACAATTACGGGTTCAGCGACGACAAGCAGTGGGAATCGTATCATTTGACCGACGTGTCAGGGGAGTACTCGGTCTACGGCTACGTTGAGAAATATTCGCAGATGGCGGGGCAGTTAACACCTTCCAAGGAAGAAGGCCGGAGCAATTCGATGATCGTCCGGCTGCGCTTTCCCGGGGAATCGGTGGGCAATAACCAGGTTTTCATTGAGGATGTCGTGGCGGTAGGCTGGGTCCTGCCGCTGATGCCCGTCGATCCCGCGCCCTGATCCATTCCCATGTCCAAAGCAACCGCACTGTCCACCTATGAGAAGGCGCTCGCCTTGAATCTAGACGAGGAGATCTATGGCACCTTTGCCGAGATCGGGGCGGGGCAGGAGGTGGCGAACTGGTTTTTCCGGGCCTCAGGGACGGCGGGGACGGTGGCGAAGACGATTTCGGCCTACGACATGACGATGAGTGATGCCATTTACGGGGGTGCGCAGCGCTACGTGTCGCGGCAACGGTTGGCGGCGATGCTGGATCACGAGTTCGGGATTCTACGGGAGCGTCTGGGGCCGAAGCGGGGAGACCACACCGTATTTTTCTCGTTCTGCAACACCGTGCGGGCCAGAGGCTACCAGGATTCCGGGGAGTGTCACGGCTGGTTGGGGATCCGGCTGCAGTTGCGACCGGGCGGGGAGCCGAACGACATCATGCTGCATGTGCGGTTGCTGGATGAGGAGAATGTGGATCAGATGGAGGCGATCGGGATCCTCGGGGTAAATCTGATTTATGCGGCGTTCTATCAGCGGGACAGTCTGGAGACCTTCGTGAAGGCGCTGGTCGATCACCTGCCGGGAGGGCGGGTGGAGGTGGACATGTTGAGGTATTTCGGGCCGGATTTTTCCTTTGTGGACAATCGACTTTGTTCATTGCAGCTGGTGCAGAGCGGGTTGACGGCGGCTGCGATGTTCCAGCCGGACGGGGAGGTGGTGCAGCCTGCCGAAGCGCTCTATCGGCGGCCGCTGATGTTGTTGCGGGGGAGTTTTCACCCGGTGACAAAGCTGCATCTGGACATGCTGGAGCAGGCCCGCAGGCTGTTTCGCGGGGGGTTGTCGGCGGGGGAGGACGAGGGGATCGATCTGTGTGAGATCACCATGCACAACCTGCTACGGGACGGGGAAGGGGTGGACCATCTGGCGTTTCTGGACCGGGCTGATGCGCTGCAGGCGCTGGGGAAGCATGTCTTGATCTCGGGATGTCCGGAGTTTTACCGGGTGGTGGGGGTGTTGAGCCGCTACACTGCGGAGCCGGTGGGGGTGATCCTTTCGATCGGATTGCTCAATGAGTTGTTCAAGCCGAAGTGGAGCACCCATTTGGAGGGAGGGATGCTGGAGTCCTTCGGGCGGCTGTTTAAGAACAAGGTGCGTCTCTATGTATATCCCTGGAAGAACCGGAAGAGCGGCGAATTGGTGACGGCTCGGAATTTTCAAGCGCCGGAGGAGTATCGGCATCTCTACCAGCACTTTCTGGATCGTGGACTGGTGGTGGATGTGCCCTGTGGGGAGGAGTCCCTGCTGGAGTTCACCAGTCGTGATTTGGAGCGCATGAAGGAGAGCGGGGACGAGCGCTGGCGGAACTTCGTGCCTGATGCCGGGGTTGGTTCGATAGGTTGACCCGCAAACTGAATCTCATGGATTTACTAGATGTTGCCGCTGTTTTGTTGAGCCTTGCCGCAGTTTTCGGCTGGGTGAATCATAAGTTTTTCAAGCTTCCCACGACGATCGGGGTGATGCTGATCGGTCTGGTGCTGAGCCTGCTGCTGCTCCTGTTGCAGGGGGTGGTGCCGGCCATTCCGGAGGCGGTGGACAGGTTCGCGGAGGGGATTGATTTCAATGAGGCGCTGATGGAGGGCATGTTGAGCTATCTGCTTTTCGCGGGAGCGTTGCATGTGAACCTGGGGGATTTGCGGCAGCAGAAGATGGTGGTCGCTGTTCTGGCGAGTGCGGGGGTGGTGCTTTCGACCTTTCTGGTGGGGACGGCGGCCTACTTCCTCTTTCCGTATTTCCATCTGGAGGTGCCCTATCTGTGGTGTCTGGTATTCGGGGCGCTGATCGCGCCGACCGATCCGGTGGCGGTGCTGGGGATCTTGAAGAATGCGAACGCGCCGAAGAGTTTGGAGACCAAGATCACTGGGGAGTCGCTGTTCAATGACGGGGTCGGGGTGGTGGTGTATCTGGCGGTGTTGGGAATTGCGGTGGGCGGAGCGGCGCACGGGGGCGATCACGGTGGGGGAGGGGCGGCCGAGATCGGGAAGCTCTTTGTGGTAGAGGCAGGAGGAGGAGTGCTGTGGGGGGCGATGGTGGGATTGATCGGGTTTTACCTGCTGCGCTCGATCGACAACTACCAGATTGAGGTGCTCATCACGCTGGCGATGGTCACAGCGGGGTATCGATGTGCCTCGGCTCTGCATCTCAGCGGGCCGCTGGCGATGGTGGTGGCGGGGTTGATGATCGGAAATCACGGGCGTTCGCTGGCCATGAGCGAAACGACGCGTAGGCGGCTGGACGATTTCTGGGAGTTGATCGACGAGGTGCTCAACGCGGTGTTGTTTTTGCTGATCGGCATTGAGTTGTTCGTGGTGCACTTCACCGGGGCGACGATCGGGGTGGGGGTGGTGTTGATCGGGGTGGTGCTGGCCTCGCGCTACGTGGCGGTGATGTTGCCGGTGACGATCCTGAGGCGTTGGCGGACCTTCACGCCGGGGGTGGTGACGATCCTGACATGGGGTGGATTGCGCGGGGGGATCTCGGTGGCGCTGGCCCTGGGGATTCCGAAGAATCCGGAATTTGCGGCGGAGCGGGAGATTATTCTGGTGTGCACCTACATCGTGGTGGTGTTTTCGATCGCGGTGCAGGGGCTGACGCTGAAGGCGTTGATCAAGCGGGTGGTGGGGGAGGGGAGTGAGGAGTGAGGAGCCCGGAGTTAGGAGGGGGAGGGAGGGGGTAAATCAGGCGGCTTGGCGGGTTGTGGCGGTGCAGCCGCCGGACGGCGCGGAGCGACCGTCCCCTACCGTGAAGAAGGTGGAGGAGGAGGTGAGTTCTTCGTCCATGGAAAATTTCGTCAAAGGCAGCAATTCTTGTATTTCTTCCCGCTGCCGCAGGGGCAGGAGGCGTTGCGGGAGATTTTTGGGAGGCTGAAGATGTTGTCGGGCTCGCCTGCTTTTCTGACGAGTCTGTAGTTTTCCTTGAACATGGAAATCCACCTTTCATCCAAGAGGTGTTTGACCAACAACAGGATGCCTTTCGGGGAAACGAGGTTCGGGCTGGAGAAGTCGATGCTCACCCCACTCATCTCGGTTGCCAGCTCGCGCATCCTGGTGGAGTTCAGCCAACGGAGGTAAAATTTTGGGCTCTCCCAACCGAAGCTGACGATGGAGACCAGTTTGTCGTCATGGAATATCTGAATGATGGTTTTTCGGCAGTCGCAGGTGTGGTCGGTGCAGTAGAAGTCGATGAAGCTATATTCCCCGCTCGGCAGGTAGGGGTCGTCGGCGATGATGACGGTTCGCACTTGGCATTCGGGGCCTAGGATTTCTCCTGCTGGGATGAATGGAGAGAGCATGATTGGGGTTGGATTGTTCGAAAATTAACAAGTGTTTGAGGGGCGGAAAATGGGGGATTAGGTGGGGAAGCCGGATATTGAGGGGAGGCGGAAGTGGGACCGTGGGCGGTGGTACAATGGCGGCTGCAGAATTCTAGGGAATAACTGTTAAAAAGACAGAGGCGACGTTTTTCTAGGGCTGGTTTTGCGAAGCACGAACTATGACCGAAAAAATATACTGCCGCCTCTGCGCGGCAGATCGTAAGGTTACTTGCAACATGAATCAAGCTGGAGTGAGTCAGGAGGAGATTGGCCGCAGGGCGATTGGTTTCCGCTAGGAGACGATCAGCAAGGAACTCTCACGAAACAAGGGGAAGAATGGCGACCAGCAACCTCCGCGACACCAGCGACCAAGAGTTCATTTCAATCCGCGCCGCCGTGAGGGGGCCGATGCGCAATGGGGTGTGGATGGCGGGAGCCTATTGATGAAATATGCTTCCTATCCTGCGAGGAGACTGCGCCCCCTTGTGCCTTAAGAAAATGATCTTCGGACATGCTAGGTCTGCAGCGGTTCTCGGCGGAGGTCGCGGAAGGTACAGAGCGGAGTGTCGATGCCCCGGATCTTTCGGGGGCCGGTGCGGCGCTTGGGGCCAAAGTGGCCGCGGTTGAGGACGAAGAGCTTTCCGAGGAAGCTCTGGGAACCGAGGGCGACCCCGTCGATAAAGAAGCGGACCTTGCAACGGAGGGCTTTGGCTTCGGAGAGGGGCTTGAGGCCGTTGACTTCCGCTTTGGAGGGGCGGCGTTTGAGATCGAGGGACATCAGGTGCCGGTAGCTTTGCGCGACGCTTCGCCAACTGGGCACTTTGAGCAGGGCCGCGGCGCGTCCTTCGCTGGTGAGGGTGCATTCCTTTTCGTACATGACCCGCTGCAGGCCTTCCCGGGCGCGTTGCTTTCCGGCCACCGCTTCGCCGAAGGAGCACCAACGGTAGTCCTCGGGGGTGCTGACGATCTTGGCGCGGACGGGGTTGAGATCGATGTAGGCCGCGATGGTTCGGGCGGCGTGGCCGTCTTCCACGAGGATCGAGTCGAAGCGGTCCTCCCAGAGGGTGCCGGTGCGGCCGTGTTGCTTGTTGAACCAGCGGGTAAAGCGCTGCTTGAGGGGTTTCATAAACTGTGAGAGGTCCCACATCCGCCTGAAGTAGGACTCGCGGAGCTTCTCGGCGCCAGCGGCGTTGCCCTGTTTGCGGAAGAGCTCCAGCTGCCAGCGAATGGCGGCGAGCTTGCGCTTTGCATAGAGGATGGAGAGATGCCGGAGGAGCTTTTTATCCGACCAATCCGCCCCGCGTCCTTCGGGAGGGAAGGGGACCTCGACGAGGAGATGGAAGTGGTTGGACATCACGCAAAAGTTGAGGATACGCACTTGGCAGAACCGTTCATAGAGGCGCATGTAGCTCACGAACTGCTCTCGCTCCGCATCCCCTAGCACAAAGCGCCGATCCACCACCCGGGAGAGGCAATGGTAGATGGCCGGCTTGCCCCTGAGTTCCTCCAAGTCCTCGAGCGGGAGCCCCTTGCCCTCTCCATCAGCGGCTATCGCCTTGGCCGCGTCGATGAGATCCACTTGGTGCCAGGGGGCGAGATAACGGGCTTTCGGCATGACGGGAGGGAGCAAAACACGGAACGACAGGGGTTGCAAGCCGCTTCTTTATTAATTGTCCGGGAAGTGATTTGATGGGGAAGTGATTTGATGCAGGCTTCTTGGCGTTTCAATCCGCGCCCCCGTGAGGGGGCGACGTCAGCAATGCGGACGTGACAAGGCTCCTCTCCGTTTCAATCCGCGCCCCCGTGAGGGGGCGACCCAACCAGCCAACCAAATGAAAACATACAAAACGTTTCAATCCGCGCCCCCGTGAGGGGGCGACTAACCAACCAACCAAATGACAACCAACACTATAAGTTTCAATCCGCGCCCCCGTGAGGGGGCGACCAGCCAACGCCGCAAGGATTACAGCCAAATCAAGTTTCAATCCGCGCCCCCGTGAGGGGGCGACCCACGTCCCCCCGCCCCAGCGGTGGGAAAGCAAAGTTTCAATCCGCGCCCCCGTGAGGGGGCGACCCAAACCAAACCAACCAACAACAACAACACCAACGTTTCAATCCGCGCCCCCGTGAGGGGGCGACGGCTCTCGGCGCGAGAATCTTTGGGGAAGCGGTGTTTCAATCCGCGCCCCCGTGAGGGGGCGACACGCCAGAGATAGAAAGCGATTGCGTCGGGTTGTAGTTTCAATCCGCGCCCCCGTGAGGGGGCGACGCAGACCATCACCGTCTTGATCGATGACATGATGTTTCAATCCGCGCCCCCGTGAGGGGGCGACCCCACCCACACCCGCCCACCCACACCCGCCCCTCGTTTCAATCCGCGCCCCCGTGAGGGGGCGACGCACCCCAAACACTGTCAGCCTCGACACCCTCCCGTTTCAATCCGCGCCCCCGTGAGGGGGCGACTCCCGGCGCTGAGTCCGTACGCGACCCAATCGCTGTTTCAATCCGCGCCCCCGTGAGGGGGCGACCGTCTGCACCATGCCATGCTATGGTCACACTCAGTTTCAATCCGCGCCCCCGTGAGGGGGCGACGGTGCCGGTGGCGGACGCGCCGAGGAAGATGCGGTTTCAATCCGCGCCCCCGTGAGGGGGCGACTAACCGTCCCAGCTCCGCTCGGCCCATAGTCCACGTTTCAATCCGCGCCCCCGTGAGGGGGCGACCTCCGGAAACTCGAAGCTGCCGGACACGTGCAAAGTTTCAATCCGCGCCCCCGTGAGGGGGCGACAGGCACTGCTTGCGGAATGCATGCAAGCGGACGGGTTTCAATCCGCGCCCCCGTGAGGGGGCGACCGTCTGCACCATGCCATGCTATGGTCACACTAAGTTTCAATCCGCGCCCCCGTGAGGGGGCGACGCAGTCGCAAACTGCAGCGATAAATCATTTGAGGTTTCAATCCGCGCCCCCGTGAGGGGGCGACTGGTGTTGGTGATGCCGGCCCGGTGGAGCTCCTGTTTCAATCCGCGCCCCCGTGAGGGGGCGACTGTAGCGGCTGTCTTGCCACCAGGCGAAGAAGTGGTTTCAATCCGCGCCCCCGTGAGGGGGCGACAGGGGAGCTTTACGGGGCGGAGGCGGGGCAAGAGGTTTCAATCCGCGCCCCCGTGAGGGGGCGACTACCACGTCGACGTCACCACCGCCACCCTGCGAGTTTCAATCCGCGCCCCCGTGAGGGGGCGACAAAACTTACAAAACCAACCCAACCAAAACCAAATGTTTCAATCCGCGCCCCCGTGAGGGGGCGACCATCTGCATTTGTTGCGGCCTACAAAAACAGGTCGTTTCAATCCGCGCCCCCGTGAGGGGGCGACGATGGCTTCGAATGATTCGCCGGGGGTTGACGGGTTTCAATCCGCGCCCCCGTGAGGGGGCGACAGACGACGGTCACGAAATCACCATTCCGCATGGCGTTTCAATCCGCGCCCCCGTGAGGGGGCGACCATACCAAATGCCCCTGCTCCCCTCGTAATACTGTTTCAATCCGCGCCCCCGTGAGGGGGCGACTCTCCCCCGTTGTCGGATGCCATCCGTGGCAATGTTTCAATCCGCGCCCCCGTGAGGGGGCGACAAAGAGGTTGTCGTGTCGGGTCGTGAGGTGTAGTGTTTCAATCCGCGCCCCCGTGAGGGGGCGACGTGCCCCGGGCGGTGAGGCGGGAGAAGCGGATGTTTCAATCCGCGCCCCCGTGAGGGGGCGACCCGCGCAGCAAGGCCCAGGAAACTTGAACTTGCAGTTTCAATCCGCGCCCCCGTGAGGGGGCGACGGAGTTGGTTGCGACCACCGAGCCCGATTGATTGTTTCAATCCGCGCCCCCGTGAGGGGGCGACCGTCTTCGAGGACGTCTTTGGGATCCGCCCCGCGGTTTCAATCCGCGCCCCCGTGAGGGGGCGACAGAGGAGCAATTCGCCCTAGTCAAGGCGGCACTTGTTTCAATCCGCGCCCCCGTGAGGGGGCGACTGACCGAACCGCCAAGAACCCATGATAACAAAAGTTTCAATCCGCGCCCCCGTGAGGGGGCGACTCTAGTGTGACGCTTCCGCCGGATCTATGGCGGTTTCAATCCGCGCCCCCGTGAGGGGGCGACACCTACACTGCCGAGATCAACCAAGCCAAAGACGTTTCAATCCGCGCCCCCGTGAGGGGGCGACCGCTGCAAACCATCGTCACCTAACCGCCGCGCACGTTTCAATCCGCGCCCCCGTGAGGGGGCGACCTCCGCCTAAGGATATCATACATATCCCCCACGTGTTTCAATCCGCGCCCCCGTGAGGGGGCGACCATCCGCGCCTCCCCCTACCCATGCCGGGATTGTTTCAATCCGCGCCCCCGTGAGGGGGCGACTCCCAGGTCGGAGACCTCTTCAATATAGACTAAAGTTTCAATCCGCGCCCCCGTGAGGGGGCGACGGCTTCGACGCCAGCGAGGACGGAACGGGACGGGGTTTCAATCCGCGCCCCCGTGAGGGGGCGACAATGGCGATGGTGTGCCGTGCGGCGGGAGTTAAGGTTTCAATCCGCGCCCCCGTGAGGGGGCGACCTTCGTCGTCTTCGGGGTCGCGGGTCATGCTGCGGTTTCAATCCGCGCCCCCGTGAGGGGGCGACTGCGCGCCCTGCGCGAGATCCAGGGGCGGAAAATGTTTCAATCCGCGCCCCCGTGAGGGGGCGACGGTGCCCCTGGCGGTGAGGCGGGAGAAGCGGATGTTTCAATCCGCGCCCCCGTGAGGGGGCGACAAACCGGCGTCCGGCAACCGGCATCGCCTTTTTGTTTCAATCCGCGCCCCCGTGAGGGGGCGACGGCCTTGGCGCTCCTGCCGCTGGGCCTCCTCGAGGTTTCAATCCGCGCCCCCGTGAGGGGGCGACTCCATTAGAGGAGGGGTGGGGTGCTGGGGTTGATGTTTCAATCCGCGCCCCCGTGAGGGGGCGACGGCAATGGCGAATTTCTGCCGGGGGTCGCTCTTGTTTCAATCCGCGCCCCCGTGAGGGGGCGACTTACAATTCCCAAACATCACCGGATCCTCCGACGCGTTTCAATCCGCGCCCCCGTGAGGGGGCGACCCGCTTATATCGAGGCAGTCGAGGCAGCAGGAGGTTTCAATCCGCGCCCCCGTGAGGGGGCGACCATCTACGCCTCCGAGATGCAGACTCTTTCAGCGTTTCAATCCGCGCCCCCGTGAGGGGGCGACAGCGGAGGTCGCGGGAGAGCTCGGCCCAGTGCAGGTTTCAATCCGCGCCCCCGTGAGGGGGCGACGGATGGCGGTGCCAAAGGCCGCGGAGAGCTGCTGTTTCAATCCGCGCCCCCGTGAGGGGGCGACTGTGGGCCAACCTGTCGCCAACGACGTGCCCGAAGTTTCAATCCGCGCCCCCGTGAGGGGGCGACCCGCCCCCAGACTGCCGGCGCGTGGGACTTCGAGTTTCAATCCGCGCCCCCGTGAGGGGGCGACCTACACCTACAAGCCCCTCCAAAGCGGATCCATCGTTTCAATCCGCGCCCCCGTGAGGGGGCGACCATCGGAGATCCCGCCATAGCCAACACCATCGACCGTTTCAATCCGCGCCCCCGTGAGGGGGCGACGCCGCTTATATCGAGGCAGTCGAGGCAGCAGGAGGTTTCAATCCGCGCCCCCGTGAGGGGGCGACCGCCTCGCCGCCAAATGGTCTGCCACCTACCCCGTTTCAATCCGCGCCCCCGTGAGGGGGCGACCCGCCGAGATTGCCCCAGATGCTAGGAATGACTTGTTTCAATCCGCGCCCCCGTGAGGGGGCGACGCAGACCACCACATCGAATGACACCCGCGAGAAGTTTCAATCCGCGCCCCCGTGAGGGGGCGACCCGCCCCCAGACTGCCGGCGCGTGGGACTTCGAGTTTCAATCCGCGCCCCCGTGAGGGGGCGACGGTGCCCCGGGCGGTGAGGCGGGAGAAGCGTATGTTTCAATCCGCGCCCCCGTGAGGGGGCGACCAGCCGCGTCGTGGACGCCCGCAGCGACGCCGAGTTTCAATCCGCGCCCCCGTGAGGGGGCGACAGAGGCCTCTAGTCGCTCCGCGAGCCCCAAGGGACGTTTCAATCCGCGCCCCCGTGAGGGGGCGACGGTCCGCCGGGTTTACGGATCCCAAGTGGTCCGAGTTTCAATCCGCGCCCCCGTGAGGGGGCGACGCCAGGTCGATCGCTGCATTCAGGCCCCCGATTCGTTTCAATCCGCGCCCCCGTGAGGGGGCGACACTACCCGCTCGGCCAGCACGGACGCACTAGCCGTTTCAATCCGCGCCCCCGTGAGGGGGCGACCCGCGACCCCGAAGACGACGAAGTCTGGGAAATCGTTTCAATCCGCGCCCCCGTGAGGGGGCGACCGTGTGATGAGATCACCGTTTACTACGCGCAAGAGTTTCAATCCGCGCCCCCGTGAGGGGGCGACCCGAGGCGCTTGAGCAGCAGGGCAAAAAAGATCCGTTTCAATCCGCGCCCCCGTGAGGGGGCGACCTAGCCGAAGTCAAATACAATGACTACTCCGGCAGTTTCAATCCGCGCCCCCGTGAGGGGGCGACCTCTGGTAGCTTTTGAGCAGGCCGCCGATACTCGAGTTTCAATCCGCGCCCCCGTGAGGGGGCGACAGGCGCCCCTGGCGGTGAGGCGGGAGAAGCGTATGTTTCAATCCGCGCCCCCGTGAGGGGGCGACTGACGATGAAGCGCAGGAACTCGGTCGGCAGGGTGTTTCAATCCGCGCCCCCGTGAGGGGGCGACCGTGGGTGTCGTATGTTCCTCCTGGGCCGGTGGGTTTCAATCCGCGCCCCCGTGAGGGGGCGACAGGAATTCCCGGGTGAGCGAGGCAAAGATGGGGTGTTTCAATCCGCGCCCCCGTGAGGGGGCGACGTCACCGACAAAGCAAAGACGCCGAATAAGGCGTTTCAATCCGCGCCCCCGTGAGGGGGCGACCGCAAGCCGCGTCTGTGCTCGGGATAGGTAAACGTTTCAATCCGCGCCCCCGTGAGGGGGCGACGATTGAGGTCGCAAGAGCCGATGCGCCGGTCAGCGTTTCAATCCGCGCCCCCGTGAGGGGGCGACAGTTCAGTCCAGGCGGAGGAGGCGGAGGAGGCACGTTTCAATCCGCGCCCCCGTGAGGGGGCGACCTCCGAGATCGCCCACCAATGCCAGCAAGCAATGGTTTCAATCCGCGCCCCCGTGAGGGGGCGACCTTCACGTTAAACGGCATCATGAGCCCGGTCATGGTTTCAATCCGCGCCCCCGTGAGGGGGCGACCCTGAGTTTACCTTAATTAACCAGCCTTACGGGTGTTTCAATCCGCGCCCCCGTGAGGGGGCGACTGAGGATAAAGTTGCAGTAGTGCCGCCGGCTATAGTTTCAATCCGCGCCCCCGTGAGGGGGCGACGAAATCGTGGCGAGTTTTGACCGAAGTTTTATAGTTTCAATCCGCGCCCCCGTGAGGGGGCGACGACACTGGGTTGCAAGGTAACCGACCTTGTTGGTTTCAATCCGCGCCCCCGTGAGGGGGCGACTCCGACTGCTTCGCTATGCAGTGGTTATGGAAAGTTTCAATCCGCGCCCCCGTGAGGGGGCGACCCCCCTGAAAGATGGGGGCGGGAACCTTTCATATGTTTCAATCCGCGCCCCCGTGAGGGGGCGACGGCGACGCTGTAGGTCCCGACGGGGTAGGAGGTGTTTCAATCCGCGCCCCCGTGAGGGGGCGACCGGCGGAACACCTCGACAAAGCAGCCGCCGAGGGTTTCAATCCGCGCCCCCGTGAGGGGGCGACAGTCGGCTTGGCGAAGTCGGCCGGTACGATCAATGGTTTCAATCCGCGCCCCCGTGAGGGGGCGACAGAAACCGGACTGCTTGTGCAGACCACCACATCGTTTCAATCCGCGCCCCCGTGAGGGGGCGACCTACACCTACAAGCCCCTCCAAAGCGGATCTATCGTTTCAATCCGCGCCCCCGTGAGGGGGCGACCCCCGACTAACCCCCCCCCCCCCCCCAACCACCATGTTTCAATCCGCGCCCCCGTGAGGGGGCGACCAATTCGGAAAATCCAGAGTGCCTAACAGAACTCGTTTCAATCCGCGCCCCCGTGAGGGGGCGACCAATCCCAATGGGCTGGATCCTCGCCACCCTGGGTTTCAATCCGCGCCCCCGTGAGGGGGCGACCCCACCAGCCACCCTCGACTACCCCTACACCAGGGTTTCAATCCGCGCCCCCGTGAGGGGGCGACCACGTCTCCCAAACCAAACCAAACCAAACCAAATGTTTCAATCCGCGCCCCCGTGAGGGGGCGACCGCGAACCTATTTGAGATATGCGCGGACGAACTCGTTTCAATCCGCGCCCCCGTGAGGGGGCGACCCGATGCTTGCGAGCGGTCCTTATGCTACGATGCGTTTCAATCCGCGCCCCCGTGAGGGGGCGACGATTGTTAGGCGGGTCCTCGGGGTGTTTGCCGAGGTTTCAATCCGCGCCCCCGTGAGGGGGCGACCGACACAGAAATTTATATCCAATCCCTGGATTGGTTTCAATCCGCGCCCCCGTGAGGGGGCGACAGGCACGGACAGACATCGCCCAATTAAATCTATGGTTTCAATCCGCGCCCCCGTGAGGGGGCGACTGCGGAGATCTTAACACATAGAACACCAGTTGTTTCCAGTGGTAAATCCGCGAAGGTAGGTTTTTGGGATGTCAAAGAGCTTGGTTTTCTGTCGAAAACCACCGCGAGCACTTTGGGTTCGCGGGAAGGTTCATATCATGAGCGGGCCGTCAGGGTCGTAGGGCTCCTTGCTCCCATGGTGCTCGACGCGATGCTGCCAATTTCTCCCGAGATTGTAAAAGCGGATCGAATCCTTCTCAGGGTTCATGATTGTGAGCAACTTGTTTTTGAGTTCCACCAATTGCCCGGGATCCACCTTGCATTCGAAGACGGAATTCTGGACCCGTTGCCCGTAGTCGAGACAGGTTTTGGCGATTTTACGCAATCGGGTCCGGCCGGCCGGGGTGGAGGTGGCGACATCGTAGGTGACGAGGGTGTACATTGCTCAAGAGATCAGGACTATTTGGAGAGAAAGGCGGGGTAGGCGTCGAGGTCACCACGGAGGTGGCGGGCCATGAGGCGGGCCTGAAGGTGGGGGAGGAGTCCGCTTGTTGTCTTTTCATCGAGAAAGGGGTGCATGATTTCGGTTTGTTTTCGTTCCTGCCAGTGCTGTAGGACAATTTTTCGTGACTCGGGCTTGAGGTAGGTTGCTCCGTTTTCTTTGATTTCGAAGTCTTCGCTCCGAATTTGTTGCCGGTTGATGAGGGTGAGAGCGGCGCGGTCGGCAAAGTTGGAGCGGAATTCTTCCATGAGATCCAAGGCGAGGGACGGACGGCCGGGGCGGTCGCGGTGCAGGAAGCCGCATTGGGGATCGAGGCCAGTGGATTCGAGGGCGGAGCGGCAGTCGTGGGCGAGGAGGGCGTAGAGAAAGGAGAGGAGGGCGTTGATGGGATCGAGTGGGGGGCGGCGGGAGCGTCCGGTAAAATGGAAGGGAGATGGATCGGGGAGGGTGAGGAGATCATTGAAGGTGGCGAAGTAGGTGGAGGCGGAGTCGCCTTCGATTCCGCGGAGGGAGTCGAGGGAGGTGGCCTGTTGGAGCAACTGAAGGCGGTGCTTGAGGAAGTCAGCGGTTTGGGTGAGGCGGGTGGCTCGTTGGGGGGATGATTCGCCGTGATCGCGGGCCGCTCGGCGAAGAAGGGTGCGCGTGTTGGCGAGTTTGGCGCTGATGATGTTGCGGGCAATGGTGAGGGAGTGGGCTTCGTTGTCGGAGGCACGATACTGGGCCCGGCGGAGGAGGACGTTTCCGGATTGGGGGCCCTGAGACGAAGAGAGGAACTTGCCGTGGGGGTTGTGGAAGGAGAGGGAGACGTTGGCTTCGGCGCAGGCGTGCATGAGGGCGGTGGAGGCGGTGGTGTGCCAGGCGAAGGTGGCGATGCCGTCAAGGTTGTGGAGGGGGACGCGCAGTTTGGTTTGCTTCTCGTGGCGGACCTCGACGGCGGCTCCATCCTTCCGGAGGTAGGCGTCTTCGAGGGTGATGAAGAGGGTGTTGAGATGTTGGCGCATGGGGGGTGGTTATTGGTTATTGGCTATTTGGGCTTGGAACCAGGAGGCGGCTCCTCGTTTCAGGCGGAAAGACTTGGGCTGGCAATGGTGGATGAGGGAACAGCAGTCGCACTTCTGGGGTTCGTAGAGGGCGGGGGGTGTTGCCCGGGAGTCGATGAGGGCGTGGAGAGCTTGGGCGGTTTCGGTGGTGAGTTGGCGGAGGGAGGCGTCAAAGGGGACGGTAGAGCGTCGCTTGCGCTGGCCGTAGAAGAGGAATCCGTGGGGAATGGAGAGGTGGAGCATTTCCTCGAGGCAGAGGGCTTGGGCGCAGAGCTGGACTTCGTCGGCTTGGTGGCTCTTGGGTTTGCCGCGTTTGTATTCGATGGGGATGACTTGGGGGTTTGTTGCGGGCGGGACGCCCACGCTCCCCTGGTGGAATTCGACGATGTCGCATTGGCCGGAGAGGCCGAGGATGGCGGAGGAGACGGCCAGGGAACGGGTGATGCGGACACCGGGACGGGATTCGTCTGGGCCGTCGTGGGCTCGCTTGTGCAGGACCTTGCCCTCGGCCGTGAAGCGGTTCTCGGCCCAAGCTTGTTCCAGATGGATCAGGGCGGTCTGCCGGGGGCAAAAGAGAAGGTGCTGGAGGGCGGAGAGGGGGAGGAACTGGTCTTCGGTGAACATGGGGAGGGTTCATGGTTCGGGATCGAGGCGCAGGACGCTTTCGACATCGTCGGGGGAGAATTGGACGCTGCCAATTTGCAGGAGGGGCTTGGAGTTGCCCGAGGTGCTCCGTTTCTGGACGAGGTGGATGGTTCCCGTGAGAGGGCTGGCGAAGTCGCGGAGTTGGAGCTGCACCTTGGTGCCGAGGATGACGCCGTGGCGGGCTTCGAAGGCCCGCTTTTGAGCATCGAGTTTTTGGCGCCAACGGTGGTAGCCGCCTTCACCGTTCCCGGCATCGAAGTCGAATTGGCCTTGGTCAAAGGACATGGCTCATTTGTCGGCAAGTGGGGGATTCTTTTTGACTATAGTCACGTCTGTAGTCATATTCCTGTCGTGACTGTGTCGAAGGGAAAGTTGAAGGCGAAGATGCTGGAGTATTTCCGAGAGGTGGAACGGACCGGGGAGCCGCTGATCGTGACGGACCATGGTCGGGAGGTGCTGGAAGTGCGACGGATTCGGAGAACCGCGACAGTGGAGGAGCTGCTGGCGGAATACCGGGCGGGTCCGGGGAAAGGCGTGACCAACTGCTCGGAAGGGGAGCTTCTGGCTCCGGTGGCGCTTGAGGATTGGGAAGCCTTGAACGACGACGAGACGGAGAGATGGTGATTGATTCCCATGCGCTGTATTGGTGGCTGGAAGGCCATGGACAGTTGCCCGCGTCTGCGCGGCGGAGAATCGATGAAGCTCTGATCGAGGGCGGAGACGGTCTGCTCGTTGCGGCGGTCACCTTTTGGGAGATGCGTTTGAAAGAGCGGCGAGGTTTGATCGAGCCGAAAACCCCGGTCGGGAAGTGGCCGGATGTGCTGGGCAGGCACCCGGGCTTCCGAATGGTGTCCACCAGCTCCGCGATCTGGTTGCGGTCGGCGGATTTGCGGTGGGACCACAAGGACCCGGCTGATCGAGTCATCGCCGCGACGGCCTTGGTCCTCGGGGTGCCGGTGTTGACGAAGGACGAGCGGTTTCATCGGGAGGATTCGCCGGTGAAGGCGGTTTGGTGAGGGGTAGAGGTGTCGGTGGGACAGGCCCATCAATCGTCGTCGTTGAAGCCGGCCGCTTCGATGATGGCCTGGGCGGGGGCTTCGAGAGTCTGCGTGGCGGGGCACTGGAGTTCCGCGCTCCAGGCGTCGCGCTCGATTCTGAAGAGGAGGATTTCATGGGGCGCCGGAGTGTTGGTGTTGGGCGAGGATTTGCTGCCAGCGGTCCATGGAAACGAAGACGGGACCGCGTTCGCTGGGGCGGGTCTCGTCCTCATAAACCCACCAGCCGCCGGCAATCTCTCCAAGGATATGGAGTTCGTTGGAGATGTCCCTCCTCACCCGCCCGGAAGGACTCTCTTCTTCAGAGGGTACGGACCAAAGGAGATATTCAAGATCGCTGAGCCAGCTGGCACAGTGGAAGTCCTCTGAATACTCTTCCATCTTGTAGCGGAGAAGTTCCCGGGCGACGACCGCTCGCGTCGGAAGGCCGTCGGATGGATCGAGATCGGGGGACATGTCAGATGCGGCGGATGAGGGTGATGCCGTTCCCAAGGTCTTTTTCCTCACCGGGCTTGATAACATCGTCCAGCGGGGTGCCGTCGAAGGTGATGCGTGGGGCGTAGTCGGCGAACTTGCGCGGCGGTTTGCCGTCATCGCTGGGCTTGGCCTCGAAGGGTTCGATTTCAAGGCGGTCGAAGAGGGCGTGGCTGGGGGCGTGGCCGAGTTGGTTGTTGTGTTTAAAGACGAGGAGACCGCGTGGGGCCATGCTGCCGGCGGGACGGGCGGCGGATTGATCGAACTGGAAGGCGTTTTCGAGTGCGTTGAAGAAGAGTTCGAGGTCGCCGTCGGAAAAGCCGGTTTGTTCGGCGAGAAACGGATTGACGAAGCCGTGGCTGCGGTAGAGGGCGTAGGGGACGGTGAACTTGCGGCCCATGGTGCGGTTGTCACCTTGCTGGGCTTCGGCTTCCTTCTCGGTGGCGACGGCCATGCGGGTGATGGCATGTTCGCTGATGACAATGGGATCAACTGAGCGGGAGAATCCGAGTTGGATGGGACCGCGAACCTGGCCGCAGTTGACGGCGATGCTCATGACGGCCCCAAAGGTTCGAACATCGTAGAAATTCCGGCACATCCATTGGCGGGCGGCCTCGACTTCTTCACTGCTGCCCTTTCGTTTGCCTGCTTTGGCTTCGCTTTGTTCTTCGCCGTCCTTTTTGATGGCTTCATAGGCTTTTTCGTGGGCGCGGATGAGGACGGCCTTTTCCTTCACGTAGATGTCGAAGTGGGGTTCGTCTTTTTTGACAATTTCGATGAAGTTGCGAACTTTGCGTTTGAGGCAGACGTCGGTGATGAGGCCTTGGCCGGATTCGGAGTCAACGCGGGGGAGGTTGCCGGCGTCGGGATCACCGTTGGGGTTGGCGTCCTGAGCGTCGAAGAGGTAGATGAAGTCGTAGCGGTTGTTCATGGAATTATGTGTTTATGTTTTCAGCGGAGATTATGCGGAGGCGATTTCTGGCTCGGGGGTGGTTTCCTTTTTGGTGAAGAAGTCCTTGCGTTGGTGGTAGTAGCCGAGGGCGAATTGGGATTGATCCAGTAGGTTCAGGTGGGCTGGGAAGTCGGAGAGAGTGGAGAGGATTTCCTGGGTTTGCTTTTCCCGATTGATTTTCGCGCCAACCTCGAGCTTTCCCAGGTGGTGCTGATAGGTACGGAGAAGTCTGCCGAAGACGGCTCGGGGTGTGGCAGAGGCGCTTGCGTAGAAGCGGTCGCGGATGGTGGCATTGAGGCCGGGAAGGGCGTCTTGTTGCGCTTTTTCGAGTACGGCGAAGAGTCTGCCGAGGCGGTAGCCGGAGTTGGTGTTGGTTTCGTCTAACATGGTAGTGATGGATTGTTTGTGGTTGCGGATGAGCCAAGCTTTGAGGATGGCCGCCTTGAGATAGGAGACTTCCCTTTCGGCGCGGATGCGGTTGAGGACTGCGTTGATGAGAGAGTTGGGATAGGGCAGTCCGAGGAGGATGGAGCGAATGAGAGCACCGCCTAACAGCGGCGGGATGCCATCGACATCGCGGGAGGTTTGGCGGAGGAGTTGGTAGGAGGTGGGAGTCAGGGGTTCGGGATTCTTCGAGTTGGTTTCGTCCCACTGGCGGACGAGGTCGAGGTGTTCGAAGTGGAGTTTGAGATTGGTGACGAGTTCGCCGAGGGTGCCGGTGTGCCAGAAGCGGACGGAGAGGCGGGAAGCGTTGGAAGAGAGACCGAGGATGTAGTAGGGAACGCCGGGGTCGCCGAGTTCGTCGCGAGCGAGGGTGCCTTGGGCGATTTTAAGAAGAACCTCATGGACCCGGTTCTTGGTGGTTTGGTCTTCGGCATCGGGAACGCCGGACATCATCCATGGGAGGAGAGTTTCGGCGGGGGTGGGTTCGTCAGTCCAGAAGACGGTGGTGGCAGCATCGCCGATGTGGAAGCGGCGCTCCTTGCGTGCGAGGAGCCAGTTGAGTGCGTTGCAGTAAGCAAAGGCTGCGGTTTCACTGACGGGGGAGTTGCTACCTTGTTCCTTGGAGAAGGACTCGACGGCTTTCAGGTTGAAGGAGACAAGTTTGGCTCCGGAGCTTTGAGCTCCGGCGACGCCTTTGATGGCAGGGTCGTGGGTAAGGGCTGTTGGGGAGGTGTCACCAGTGATGAGGCAGAATGATCCATCGGTTTTCTCTTCGTTCTGGGTTTGGAGGTTCCACCAATTTCTGATGGCGGGAGTCTGGTGAACGTATTGGGTTTTCGGAGAGATTTGGAACACGCCAAAGCCGGTTCCGAGTTCGGTGAGAATGGGATGGTCGGTGGCGGATTCGGGATTCCAGGATTCAAGAAAGCGGCAGACGGCGGAGAAGTCCTGGGATTGGATTTCTTGTTCGAGGGCAAGGTGTTTTTGTGTGAATGCAGTAAAAGCGAGCTGAGTTCGTTCGGGTTTGGGATCGTCCGGTTTGAAGCCGAGCATGTAGGCGGCGTTGTCCCAAAGGAAGCAGGGGTTGATGCCTTGGCCGGGTGGCTTTGATTGACCGATGACGAGAAGGGGGAGGGCGCGGATGGATTTTTTTTCCTTTCCGGTTCTGGGGTTTATTTCCACCAGTTGCTGTCGGGCGTCCTGGATTTCGACGAGCGTTCCGTCGGGCTGGAGGACGATTCGGAAAGTGATGTTTTGCAGGCTGTAGCCGGGCTTTGGGAGGCCGTTGTCGGGGTCCTCGGCGAGACGGTTGTAGAGGGCGTAGAGGGATTGGAGGATCATGGCTTAGGCGGTGGCGGATTTGAGGGGAGGGACATCGACCATGCCGTTGATGATTTCGGCATTGAAGAATCGGGGTTCGGTTCGAACGCGTTTGCCTTGGCCGGTGAGGAAACTGTCTTTCGCGTTCTTGTCGGCGGGGAGGTAGGCGATGTCGTGAAGCATCCAGCCGAGGGGGCGGTTGAGTTGTTCGGGTGGGAGTTCACAGGGTGGGAGGGGTTGGTCTTCCTCGATGAGAGTGAAGCGGGCGGGGAATTCGCGGTTTCCGAGGCAAGGTTGGTGGAAGCATTGGCCGCGGCGGGCGCGGCGGTTGAACATGTCGAGGTGTTTGGCGGCGCAGTCGTTGGCGGCGAGTTCGGGGCCGTTTTTCTCGAAGCGGTGGTCGAGAATTTCAAAGTGAGCTTCGATGATGTAGGCGACATCCCGCAGGAGGGTGGAGGCGCGTTGCTGGCGTGCCTCTTCGATGATGATGCCGGCTGTGGGAGCGGACTCGCCGCGCATTTGAGCAGCAGTGGGTTTGGAGGCTTTGTGGGCGACTTCGTTGCGGCGGATGTTGGTGAAGCGGATGGGCTTGAGGACGTGGATGCGGTCGATGACCCAGCGTATTTGTGGTTTCCAGTAGATGGCCTCCAGTATGCCGCGGGCGGCGGAGGGGGTGATGACGTCGTAGGAGACTCGCTCGACCTTCATTTCGGGGCGGGTAAAGCAGGCGAGGTCGCCGGAGATGTGGAGTTTGATTCCGTAGGACATGGTGTTGCTAGATGAGAGGGAGGTTGTAGAGGTGGATCTTAGGATCGGAGGTGAGGAGGGTCATTCCATGGGCAATGGCTTGGCAGATGAGTATGCGGTCGAAGGGATCCTTGTGGTGCATGGGGAGGTCTGCGAAGAGAAAGCAGGCTTCTTCGGTGAGGGGCAGGGTGAGGATGCCGTGTCTGATTCGTGCGTCGCGAATGTAGGTGGAGGGGGGAGTGGGCAGGTCCAGTTTTGCGGTCGAGTATTTGATAGCGATTTCGGCGGTGGATGCGGAGCTGAGGAAAACGGCGTTGGTCGGGTCTTTGATCGCGTTTCTGCGTTCTTCGGAGAGTTTGGGGTCGGAGGCGATGAACCAGAGGAAGTCGCAGGCATCGAGGAGTAGGTTCATGAAAGTAAGAGGGAGATTAGGAGGCCGAACTCAATCGTCAAACTAATATCAGCGTCAACTCAAATGAATCTTGAATTCCCGCAAGGGATGGAGTTTGATTTTTGGGTCGCCCCTCCACGGGGGCGAGGGTTGAAACATTTGCGTGGACGCTGAGGCATCCGATTTGTCAGCGGCCTCGGGGATTCCCGGGGTCGCTGACTTTCGTCTACGGCGAGGCGGGGGCGAAGAGGTCCCCCCAATCCTCGAGGGGCTCGTTGAAGTCATCCGGGACGGTGAATTCGCCTTTGCATAGTCCGGCAGGGCGCGGGGCGGCTGGGAGTCCCCCGGGGAGGAGAATCGCGAGCGGCTGATGCTCCAGTTCAATGAATATTGCTTCTCCCGCCTGGATCGAGGAGAGAATCCGTGGTGGAATGGCGATTTCCTGAGCGTCGATGGTGAGCATGCTTGGAACTTTGGGGCTAGGTAGAACATAGATGGGATTGGGCATGGATGAAAGTCGAATTTGGGCGGGGGCATCGGTGTTGGGGTGAGGACGGACTTTTCTAGAGGCAAAAGGCGTTTGGATCGCAGGCCGCGCCCGGGGGTTTGAGGCCGGTGCGTTCGTGGTAGGAGTTTTCGGGGTGGATGAGGATGGCGAAGGCTTCGTCGCAATGGAAGGAAACCTGGGTCTTCAGTTGCTGCCATTCGTTGTCGTAGACTTGGACGGTGAATTGCTGGGCGCGGCGATAGTGTGAGCGATTCGGGACGCATTTTTGACGTTTGAGTTGGCGGATTTCTTCGGCGAGTGCTTTTCCTTCGGTGCCCCAAGGGATGAGGACGGGATAGGTATTGGAATCGATGAGACGGAAGCGTTCAGCGGCGGTTTTGAACTGGTAGCAGTCAAGACTGGTTGATTTCGGTGGGAAGCAGGCGTCGCCCGAGACGATGTGGGCTTTGTCCCAGTTGTCGGTTTTGGGTCCCGCCTGCCAGATGGCTTGCTCGAAGTAGGATCGGATGGCGGCGGTACTGAGGAGTTGGTCGTCGGGGAAGTTTGGGAGGATCTGGCTGCGGGTGATGGCTGCTGCAGCGGTGAGATCGGCCAGGCCTTTTGGGATGGCGTGCTCGGTAGGCTGGAAGATGAAGACCTGGCCTTTGATGGGCTTGCCGTCGGAATTGGTGAGTTCGCCGTTGCGATTGCAGCGGCCGGCTGCTTGGGCAAAGGAATCGAGGCCACATTCGGCGCGATAGACGGCGGGGAAGCTGATATCGACTCCGGCTTCGATGAGTTGAGTGGAGACGAGGACGACGGGTTGGCCGGATTCGCGGAGAGCTTTGGCTTCTTCCAAGACATCGATCACGTGGGCTGGGCACATGCGGGCGGAGAGGTGAAGGGCGTTGGTTTGGCGACTGAGTTGTTCGTGAAGGATGCGGGCTGATTTGGTGGTGTTGAGAATAAGGAGGCAGCCGTCGGTAGCGTTTTGGAGGATATCAGTGATGAGGTCGTGGTCGTTGAGCGAACCGAGGTTTTTGCAAGTGACGCGTTCCAGAGTTAGGAAGAGGGAGGCTTCATCTCGGATGACGGGGGTGATTTCCTCTGTGGGGATGCCGATGAGGAAGTCGTCCCGCCGTTCGAGGGCGGGTTGGGTGGCGGTGCAGAGGACGGCGGTTGTGTGGAGGTCGTGGACGAGGCATCGGAGGGCACGGAGGATGGGGTGCAGAAGTCCGGAAGGAAGGGCCTGGACTTCATCGAAAACGACGACGCTGCGGGCGACGCGGTGGAGTTTTCGGCAGGCGCTGGTGCGATTGGCGAAGAGAGATTCGAAAAAGCGGACGTTGGTTGTGACGATTAGGGGAGAATCCCAGTTTTCTGAGGCGAGACGGTTGTGTTCTGTTTCCTTGGCAGGATCGAATTTCGAGTGATGCTCCAAGACGATGTCTCTGCCGAGTTCGGCGCTGAGGGCTTTGAAGACGCCACGGAAGACATCGGCGTTCTGCTTGATGATGCTGGTGAAGGGGATGACGAGGATGACGCGGCGTTGGCCGTTCCAGATGGCGTGGCGTAGGGCGAAGAGGAGGGACGAGAGGGTTTTTCCCCCGCCGGTGGGCACGGTGAGGGAGAAGAAGCCGGTGTCGTTCTCGGCGGCTTGTTGGCAATCACGGCGGACGAATTCGCGGGCCTGGTTGACGGGATCTTCACCGGGATGGCTGAAGCTATCTGCAAGGTGATTCTCCAGCGTTGAGAGCATGCGTTGGAGGATGTCGTCGGGCCATGTCTGTCGAGTTTCAAACTTCTCGGCGGACATGAAGGATTCGGTGGCGAGGAAGTCGGCATCGACGAGGGCGGAGAAGAAGAAGCGGAGCATGAATGCCATGGCGTCGTTCCCAGCTTCCGGTCGGCTGAGGGGAGGCGGCGGGATGGATTCGGAAAGAGAGACGTGTGATGCCTCGGCGTGAGGACGCCATTCGTTGATGTGTTTTTTGAGGCGATCATGGAAGAGGTAGTTACCGTCGGCTAATCCTGCGTGGTGTCCGGCGATGAGGTAGGAGAAGAGCGGACCAAAGGGCGTGAAACTGTTCGTGAAGATGGCCCCGGCGGTGGAGTGGTCTTCTTTTCCGGAGAGTTCGTCGGAATGGGGGTCGGATTTGGTGGCGAGGTATTTTTGCCATTTTGGGGCAAACTTGCCCAGGTCGTGCCAGAGGCCGGCGAGGTATCCCCATTGTCGGGCGGATTCGCGGTCGGGGCCGGGGGAAAACATGTTGGCGGCGAAGGTAGCGGCGAGGTGGGCGACCTTGTTGAGGTGGCCGTGTCGGGGGTTCAGGTTCTCGCAGTGTGGGCAATGGGTACCGTTTTTTCCGGAGCAGGCCAACTCTGGATCATCGGGATCGACATCGCCGAAGGGGGTGAAGAGGGGTTCCCAATCCTTGACCGGGGCAGGAGAGCCGTCGGAGTTGGATTTGGTATGGGCGTAGAACATGAGGATTGGGTAGTTGACAGGGAACGGGAGATGAGGGGAAGGAAATTGTGGGGGGAAGGTAGGTTATGTGGGAGAAGAGCTCGGAGGTCAGTGGTCAGTGGTCAGTGGTTAGTGGTTAGTGGTTAGTGGTTGGTGGTTGGTGGTTAGTGGTTAGTGGTTAGTGGTTGGTGGTTGGTGGTCGGAGGTCGGAGGTCGGAGGTCGGAGGTCGGAGGTCGGACGGGAAGGGGGAGATGCGGAAATGGGGGGCGGCGGGTTGTCGCGCCCATGCAGGGCGCTGGATTTGGCTTTGCAGGGTGCCAGGGCGGCGGACGTTCCTTCTTCCTTGGCCCTCTGGGCTATAGCGGACAAGCTCTTGCCCTTCGCTGTGGTGTCTCGCCCTGTCAGGGCTGTTGGAGAGGGGGTGATCGAGGAGGTCGGCGTCATAGAAGTAGGAGATGTGGTGGTGTTCTGGAGGGATCCAGGGAGGGCGAAGGTCTTGGACGTCCGCGCCAGGGTTTGGAGGGAGAGCATGTGGGTGGGGGTGAAGGGATCCTTGGTGAAGGTCCAGTCACGGGGACAGACATGAAGTTGCATGGAGGGTGGGGGAGTGGGGAAAAGAGGCGGGTTGGAAGTCCGCGCTCCTGATTGGAGGGCGCGGGATTTTGTTAAGGTTTGCTAATGGGTCGTAGGAAGTGTATGAGTCGCTTTTAACGATGGGTCCTATCTTGGCAGGTGAGTCGGGAGTGGACCAGCACAAAATAACGGCTTAGGCGTAAAAAACGATGGGTAATCGAACGAACACGGAGTCCTGGGCGGGGCGGGAGCGGATGGGTTTTATTGAGCGGGCCTTGTGGTGGGAGGGGGAGGTGAACCGGAGTGATTTGAAGGAGGTTTTTGGCCTTTCGGCCGCGCAGGCCTCCTCGGATTTTCAGGCTTATCAGGAGCTCAATCCCGGGGCGATGGTCTACAACATGAGCACGAAGCGGTATGAGGGACAGGAGGGGATGCGGTGTGCGGTGCATCAGCCGCGGCTGGAGGAGGCGGTGTGGCGATTTTTTGGGGAGGGAAGGGGAGGGCTCGCGGAGGGGAAGGGAGAGTTGGTGGGGATGGTGAAGATGCCGGTGAGGGAGCCGAGCGAGGCGGTGTCGAGACGGGTCTTTCTGGCGATGAGCAGGAAGTGGCGGGTGCGGGTGAGGTATTGGTCGGTGAATAGTGGGACAGCAGGGTGGCGCTGGGTGGTGCCGCATGCCCTGGCGCATGATGGCTATCGCTGGCATGCCCGGGCGTGGTGCGAGAAGAACGAGGATTACCGCGATTTTGTTCTGGCGCGGATGGAGCGGGCCAACTGGCCGGTGGAGCCTGAGGGAGGGGGTGCGTTTCGGTTTCCGATGGCGGATGTGGAGTGGGAGGAGTGGGAGACGCTGATCTTGCGGCCATCCAGCAAGTTGGGGGAGGTGGAGCAAAAGGCGATTGAGCGGGATTATGGGATGAGGGGTGGGAAGCTGCGGTACCGGGTGCGCCTGGCGATGATGCGGTATGCGGTGGATCACTTGCGGCTAACAGTTCCGGGCATGGCCGGACTTCCCACCCATCTTGAGGTGGCGGAGTAGTTGGAACGAGGAGCGGCGAAACGGGGGGAGAAAACCGCTGCAATCGCTGCGTAAATCGATTAACTTCATCGCACTCGAATGCCACTCACCGCACACCAAGCCAAATACTTTGCCCATGGCCTCTCGCTGCAGGATCCCGAGGGCATTGGCCGCCTGTCGCAATCGCTCTTCGACGCCCAAGTCGATCTGAATCCTCACCAGATCGAAGCCGCTCTGTTCGCCCTCCAGTCGCCGCTTTCTAAAGGCGTCATTCTCGCCGACGAAGTCGGTTTGGGGAAAACCATCGAGGCCGGACTGATTCTCTGCCAGTTATGGGCGGAAAAGAAGCGCCGCATCCTTATCATCTGCCCCGCTTCGATCCGCAAGCAATGGGCGATGGAATTGCAGGAAAAATTTCATCTCCCGTGTCGGGTTCTCGACACGCCCGCCTACCGGAAACTGAAAAAGGACGGCAACCCGCGCCCCTTAGACGCGAAGGAAATCCTCATTTGCTCCTACGCTTTCGCCAATCGCTACCAGGACGAAATCCGCAGTATTCCGTTCGATCTCGCTGTGATCGACGAGGCGCATAAACTCCGCAACTGCTACCGGACCAGCAACAAGACCGGCCAGGGCATCCGCTACGCGCTTGAGGAACGGAAGAAAATTCTCCTCACCGCCACACCGTTGCAGAATTCGCTGCTGGAAATCTACGGGCTCTCGACCCTCATCGACGAAAACATCTTCGGTGATCGGACGGCCTTTTCCACGCAATACATGCGTGCCGGGGGCGATCTCGATCACCTGCGGCATCGCCTCCGCCATTTCTGCAAGCGCACCCTGCGCCGCGATGTCACCGAATACATCAGCTACACCGATCGCAAGGCTCTGACTCATCCCTTCGAGCCGACCGACGAGGAGCAGGCGTTCTACGATGACGTTTCTAGGTTCATCCAGCGCGAGGATCTCTATTGCCTTCCCGCGAGTCGTCGCCACTTGCTCATTCTGATCCTGCGCAAGCTGCTGGCTTCCTCGACCGAGGCCATCCTCGGCACGCTCCAGTCGCTCCTGCGCGGGCTCCACGATCTCCGCGACGGAAAAAATCCCCGCGTCACCCTGATCGACGACCTCACCGCCGACAGCGAATGCGGCAGCGAGCTGCTCGACGAACTTCTCGACCAGATCGACGAAGCCGAAGCCCTGGCCGACCAGGACACCGAACTTCCCCAGATCAGTATCACCGCGCTCACCGAAGAAATCGCGGAACTGGATAAACTCATCAAACAGGGCCTGCGCATTTCGATCGAGACAAAGACGAAAGAACTGCTCTCCGCGCTCCGCCTCGGCTTCGAAACGATGGCGAAGACCGGCGCCAACGAACGCGCCCTCATCTTCACAGAATCCCGCCGCACCCAGAGCGCCCTCGCGCTCTACTTGGAAGAAAACGGCTACCGGGGCAAAGTCATCCTCTTCAACGGGTCCAATAACGACGCTGCAGCCAAGGCCGTTTACGACCAGTGGCTGGAGAAAAATGCCGACACAGACCGCATCTCCGGCTCGCGTCCCATCGACATCCGCACTGCCCTTATCGAGCACTTTCGCGATCACGGCACGATCCTCATCGCCACCGAAGCGGCCGCAGAGGGCGTCAACATGCAGTTCTGTTCGCTGGTGATCAATTTCGACCTGCCGTGGAATCCCCAGCGCGTCGAGCAGCGCATCGGCCGTTGTCACCGTTACGGGCAGAAGCACGACGTTGTTGTCATCAATTTCCTCAATACCCGCAACCACGCCGACCGGCGCGTCCACCAGTTGCTAGCGGAAAAATTCCGCCTCTTCGACGACGTCTTCGGTGCTTCGGACGAAGTGCTCGGCGCCATCGAGAGCGGCGTGGATTTTGAAAAGCGCGTCCTCGCCATCTACCAGACCTGCCGCACCCCGGCCGAAATCGAAGCCGCCTTCAACCAACTCCAGGACGAACTCAAGGACCAGATCGAATCCCGGCTTGCGGACACACGAGAGAGTCTACTCGAACATTTCGATGAGGATGTCCACCAGCGCCTCAAGCTCGAACTCGCCGAGGCCGAACTGCGCCTCGGCCGCATCGCCCGCCAGTTCTGGCAGCTCAGCCGCCACATCATCGCCGACGCCGCTGAATGGCACGAGGAAGAGCTCGCCTTCACTCTGAAGCAGATCCTCACCGCCAACGCCCCGCGCGGCACCTACCACCTTATCTCCCGCCATCGTCCCGGGGCCGCTTCCCTTTCCTCGCTTCCGGCCTCCCACCACCTGTTCCGCCTATCCCATCCGCTCGGCGAATACGTCGTCGACAATGGAAAGACCCTCGACACCCCCGCAGCCGCGCTGACTTTCGATCTCGATGCCCATCCCACGAAGATTTCCCAGCTGGAACCCCTTCGAGGAAAATTCGGCTATCTTCGCCTTCATCAGCTGACGGTCGAATCTTACGAAACCGAGCAGTTCCTCCTCATCACCGCCCACTTCGACGACAACGGACGGCCCGGCGCCTCGCTCGATCCCGAGACTGCCGAGCGATTGCTCGCCTGCACCTGCACTGCCAGCGAGCCGACGACTATCCCGTCGGTTCACGACGAGCGGCTGGAAGAAGCATCCCGCCGCCACCGCGAAGCCACTCTCAGCCAGTCCATCGAGCGCAACAACCGGCACTTCCGCCAGGCCACCGAACAGATCGACCGCTGGGCCAATGACAAGATCCGCGCCGCCGAGGAGCAGCTCGTCCAGGTCAAGGCCGAGATCCGCGCCCTGCGCAACCAGGCCCGCCAGGCCGAGACTTTGGAGGAACAACACCGCTTTCAGGAAGACATCCGCCGCGCCGAGAAACGCAAACGCCGCGCCCGCCGCGAGATCGACGACATCGAGGACGATATCGAGAACCAACGCGACCAGCTTATTTCATCGCTGGAATCCCGCCTCAGCCAGGGTCAAAGTGAACGCGTTCACTTTGACCTGAGGTTTGAAATCCGAAGCGGGAAGTGAATTCCGCAAGCAAAGAACTTGACCAATGACTTGACCAATAGTTGACTCATTCACCATGGCCTACCAACCGCGATTTTCGATCACTCCCGCCCTCCTCGGGCTGGTAGAGGAGATCTCGGCACTGCGGGCGCGGATTCAGGGAGCATCGGTCGAGCTGTCGTGGATCCCTGCCTTGCAAAAGGATACCCGCACCCGTAACGGGCACGCCTCCACCGCCATCGAGGGCAATCCGCTGACGCTGGAGCAGGTCCGGGCGCTCGAAGAGGGTCGCGAACCGATCGCCTCCGAACCCCGGCATCGCCGCGAGGTCACCAACTACTTTGCCGGACTTCGCTACGTGGAGAAACACGCCGAGGTGCCGCGAATCAGGCACGAACACCTTTTCGAGCTGCACCGCTTACTCGCTCACGAAGTCATGGACCAGGGAACCGCCGGCGCCTACCGAACCATCGGGGTGCGGGTGGGCGATCATTTCCCACCACATCCCGATGATGTCTCGCCCCTCATGTTCGAGCTACTGGAGTGGTGGAATGCCGGGTCGACAGAGCTGTCGCCCATCCTCAGCTCGGCCATTCTTCACTACCGCTTCGAGGATATTCACCCTTTTGCCGACGGCAACGGGCGCACCGGCCGCGCCCTCGCGTTGTGGGAACTCTATCGCCGCGGCTTCGATTCCCACCACCTCTTCTCTGTCGATGAATACTACTGGGAGGATCGGCCCGCCTATTATGCGGCCCTCGCCCAGGTGCGAACCGCCGACGAAGACCTCACCCAGTGGCTCGAGTATTCCGCCCGGGGGCTGGTCCACACCCTTGCGCGTGTCTGGCAGCGGGTCATCCGCTTTCAGTCATCGCACCCGGAGAAACTCATCCTCTCCCCGAAGCAGGAGCGCCTGCTCGGCCTCATCGCCGATCACGGCAGCCTCGCCCCCGCGGAAATCCGTGAACATCTCGGCGTTTCCAAACAAGGAGCCATGAATCTGCTCACCCCGCTTCTCGATGCCGACCTCGTGGAAAAACGAGGCAACGCCAAAACCGGAAAATACTTTCTCAAAGGGGCCTAACCTTCACACTTCGAACTTCACCTTGCTCACTTCAAAAATGGAACCTTTCAAAAAACTCGCCGCCCAGCTCTCCCAACTCTTCGAGTTGGAGAAAGCCGACCTCGACTTCGGCATCCACCGCATCATCAAGGCTCGGCAAAAACACATCCGCGTCTTTCTCGGGCTGGACGAGCCGCCAGCAGACGATCCCGGTTCCCCGACTTTGAAAAAGATCGTCCAGCGCGAAATGGGCGAGCTGAACACCGTCGAATTGGGGCGTCAGCTCGACGCCACGGCGGAGAAGATCAAGACCAACTACGGGCAACTCGCCTTCAACTCCGGCGTGCTCACCGACGGCCCGGCCAAGGAATCCGGCGACGGTCAGCTCTGGATGACGCTGAAGGAGGGACTCGACTCCGGCGAGGAGAAGGCCAACGCCCAGCTCGAGGCGGAGATCTACTCGCATCTTACCGAGTTCTTCTCCCGCTACTACGACGAGGCCGACTTCCTCTCCAAGCGCCGCATCAAGGCCGGGGACGCGCCCTACGCGGTGCCGTATTCCGGCGAGGAAGTCATGCTGCACTGGGCCAATAAGGACCAATACTACATCAAGTCGTCCAAGGACCTGAAGGACTACACCTTCACCCTGCCGGATCAGTTCGGCGGCAAGCGCATCCAGTTCAAATGCGAGCGGCAGGACCCGGTGCTGAACAACAACAACGCCAAGCGGGAGTTCCATCTCGATCTCGATGCCGACGGGAAGCCGCAGATCGAGACAAGCGAAGATGGCGACGGCAGGGATGCGCTCGTGATCCGCTTCCACTTTAAGATCGTCGACAAGACCCGCACCGCGCCGGAGACGAAGGCGTGGATCGAGCACCTGCTCGAGCTGCTGCCGAGCGATGAATGGCGCGTTGCCCTCAGCCATGTGCCGGAGGGCGCCAAGACCAACCTCATTACCCGTCACCTGAACAACTACACCCGCAAGAACGAGGCCGATTTCTTCATCCACAAGCAGCTTGGCAAGTTCCTGCGCGGCGAGCTGGATTTCTACATCAAGAACGAGGTCATGCACCTCGACGACATCGACGAGAAAAGCACCGACTACCTCACCACCCGCGTCCGCCTCATCAAGGCCCTGCGCACCATCGCCCAGCACATCATCCGCTTCCTCGCCCAGTTGGAAAACTTCCAGAAAAAGCTCTGGCTGAAGAAGAAATACGTCACCGAAACCCAGTATTGCTTCACGCTGGACCGGGTTCTGTCACTGGGGAAACAGGGTGAGGTCCTGCTTGATACCCTGTTGAATCACGTTGATGACAAGATCCGCCGCTACGACGGCGAGATGCGCAGTCAGCACGACGAGTGGATTAAACTGTATGCCATCGACGAACTGGAGGATTATCCCAAGGACGGCAAACTGACCGCCGAGTTTCTACGGACGCATGACAAGTTGATGTTGGATACCGTGTTTTATCCGGCTGGCTTCAAGTGGCAGTTGCTCGGCGCGATGGATGATTTGGAGGAGCAGTTAGATGGCTTGTTGATCCATTCGGAGAATTTCCAGGCGCTGAATCTGTTGCAGGATCGGTATCGGGAGAAGGTGAAGTGTGTGTATATCGATCCACCTTATAATACAGATGCAACACCCATAAACTATAAGAACGGATTTAAAGATTCTTCTTGGCTTGCACTGTGCCAGAACTCGCTAGGAAATGCGCGACAGCTGACGATGGCGGAAGGCATTATTTGTGTCACCATTGACGACGTGGAAGTCACTAACTTGAGGCAACAAATTGAGACAAGTTCTCCGTTTGATGAACTCGGCACTATTGCGATCAAAAACAACCCAGCCGGAAGAACGGGCACAGTCGGATTCTCAATATGTCACGAGTATGCAATTTTTTGCGGAAGCATCCAGCACTCAAAAATCAAACGTCTTCCACATTCCGAGGAGCAGATCCGCCGATACAAGGAAGTTGATGATGTTGGCAGATTTGAATGGACAAATTTCAGAAAACACGGGGGACAGAATACGTTTCGCACAAAACGGCCTCGCCAGTTCTATCCAATATACGCGCAAGGTGAGAAGATCCGAATACCAGAAATGAATTGGGATAATAAAAAGCGTGAATATGAAATCCTAGAATCGCCGACAAAGGATGAGGAAACTTTGTGGCCAATTGATAACGAAGGCAGAGAAAGAATCTGGGACTTCATCGTTGATACAGCACGGAAAGAAATTCCGGATTTGAGAGTTCGGAACGATGTGAAAGGAAATACGGCGATTTACAGGAAATGGCGTATAAATAGCGAGGGGTTATTGCCGTCCACAATTTGGGATAAGTCGTTACATTCGGCCGCAGAATATGGAACCAATTTTTTGACGAAGCTATTTGGTGAAACCCATTCCTTTTCGTTTCCGAAATCAATCCACGCTGTAAGTGATTGCCTGATCGTAGCTGGCGCCAAGGCGAGTCCCTGCTCCATAACCCTCGACTACTTCGCCGGCAGCGGCACCACCGGTCACGCCGTCATCAACCTCAACCGCGAAGACAACGGCAACCGCAACTACATCCTCGTCGAGATGGGCGACCATTTCGACACCGTCCTGAAACCGCGCATTCAGAAAGTCGTCTACTCCGCCGACTGGAAAGGCGGCAAACCGAAGAGAGTTGTGAATGGTGAATGTGGAGTTGTGAATGACGGAGACGAGAAAAACTCAACACTCAACACTCAACACTCAACATTCTCCGGCATTTCCCACGGTTTCAAATACCTCCGCCTCGAATCTTACGAAGACGCACTCAACAACCTCGACCTCGGCAAGGACCGCGCCCCGGACCTGCTTGGCCTCGGCGACCAGGTCCGCGAGGATTTCCTCTTTTCCTACCTGCTCGACGTCGAGACCCGCGGGCACCTGCTCAACCTCGACCGCTTCCGCGATCCCTGGGGTTGCCAGCTCAAGATCCACGATCCCCATACCGGCCGCGGCGAGGCGCGGGTGGTCGATCTTGTCGAGACCTTCCACTACCTGCTCGGCGTGACCGTGCGCGAGATCCGCATCCAGGGCACCAAGGACCAGCCGGACGCCTTTCTCACCATCGAAGGCGAGAACCCCGACGGCAAGTCGATCCTCATCATCTGGCGCCGCCTCG
>Ga0209284_10001428_pt1 | contig 36830 bp, 30 predicted proteins | sample FRY03_FD_187211 | JGI IMG/M metagenome (GOLD analysis project Ga0209284, IMG submission 187211) | Freshwater microbial communities from Lake Fryxell liftoff mats and glacier meltwater in Antarctica - FRY-03 (SPAdes) (version 2) | ecosystem: Environmental > Aquatic > Freshwater > Ice > Glacier... | reverse complement strand
ATTCCTCATTAATCCTGTCGTTTATCTGGGCGAATACGTGTTGAATAGGCTGCGCATCATTCGAACGCACTCTGCTGATGTATCGTTCTCCTGGTTCGACGTCCAATTTTATACTTGCAAAACCTGCTCCATCCTGCCCGCGATTGTGTTGCTTTTCCATAAGGAGATACATTTTTTGTATTCCATAGAAAGCGGAACCGTATTTTTCTTTATAGAATTCCAACGGTTTTTTTAATCGTAAAAGGGCAATGCCACATTCGTGTTTAATTGCGTCGCTCATTGTATTGTTGTTGTAATTTGTAGTTAGTTGTATTATTTGACAAATAAATTGTCCGACTTTGAACCCTATAGTAATTAAGTTTTAATTTACAAAATTCCTTGCTAATTTAAAAATTTATGTTTTAATATTAAACAAAAAAAGCCCCGTTTTCGAGGCTTCCATATTTTGTATTACATTTCTATATCAAACTGGGTCAATGATTTGAATTGCTTCAATCTATTCACCACTTCTTCTTTTTCAAGACCAATCATTCGCTCTGTTCCAAATTTTTCGACACAAAATGAAGCTAAATTTGAACCATAAATAATAGCATTTTTCATATTCTCGAATGATACGTTTTCGCTTTGCGTTAAATATCCTGCAAACCCTCCTGCAAATGTGTCTCCAGCACCTGTTGGATCAAAAACCTCTTCCAACGGCAAGGCTGGCGCAAAGAAAATTTGATGATTGTGAAACAACAAAGCACCGTGTTCTCCTTTTTTGATAACCACATATTTTGGTCCCATTGCGTGAATTTTCAAAGCTGCTTTTACCAATGAATATTCTCCCGAAAGTTGTCTGGCTTCTTCATCGTTAATGGTAATGACATCAATGCGTTTAATTACGTCCAATAATTCAGGCAAGGCGCAATCCATCCAAAAATTCATCGTGTCTAAAACCACTAATTTTGGTTTAACATCCATTTGGTCTAAAACACTGCTTTGTATTAATGGATGCAAGTTTCCTAACATTACAACATCAGCAGTTTTGAATTTTTGAGGAACTATTGGTTGAAAATCTGCCAAGACATTCAATTCCGTTGCCAAAGTGTCTCTAGAATTCAAATCGTTGTGATACAAACCACTCCAAAAGAAAGTTTTTCCGCCTTTGACCACTTCAAGACCTGAAATATCTATATTTCTATCGGTCAATAAATCTAAATATTCTTGTGGAAAATCATCGCCAACTACAGAAACAATGGCTGATTCAAGTTTAAAATGAGAAGCCGAAAGTCCTATGTAAGTTCCAGCTCCACCGAGGATTTTGTCTGTTTTGCCAAAAGGAGTTTCAATAGCGTCGAAAGCAACGGTTCCAACAATCAATAATTTATTCATACGTAGCTTCTATTTGCTTTTTAAAGGAATATGTAATTCGCATACTTCATTCGGTAATTAAATCGAATTTACGATATGCTCATTTCATTTTTTGAATTTCGAATTAAGGCGCAAAGATAGTTTATAAGTTTTAGAGTTGCAAAGGTTGTGCGTCGCAAAATTTTCACAAAAGTTTTGCCTCTTCTTTCTCATAAAAAACATCTATAGAAAGTTCTTTTTGACTGGATGCATAAACCGCCAATTCATCACAACGCTCATTTTGTGGGTGGTTATTATGTCCTTTTATCCATTTGAAATCGACTTGGTGTTTTCGGTAAATTAGTAGAAAGCGTTTCCATAAATCAGGATTTTTCTTTCCGACAAAACCTTTTTTCTCCCAACCAAAAATCCATTTCTTCAAAATGGAATCCACCACATATTTAGAATCCGAAACTATCAGAACTTTCATATTCGGATTTTTCAGTTTTTCGAGACCTACGATTACGGCCAGTAATTCCATTCTATTATTGGTAGTATGACGGAAACCTTCGTAAAATTCCTTTTTATGAGGTGTTCCCACGAGTTCCATAACAACGCCATAACCGCCACGTCCGGGATTTCCCTTGGCTGCTCCGTCAGTATATATGTGTACCTTGTGTTCCAATTTTAGACTTTAGAATTTAAGATTTCTTCAATGATAGATGAAAAATGTTGCTGTTCCAGTTCGTGAATTTTTTCAGCCACAACTTCTGGTGTATCCGTTATTAATACCGTAACCTTCTTTTGGAAAATAATATTCCCCTCGTCGTAATTTTTATTTACATAATGAATGGTGATTCCGGTTTCTTTCTCTTTGTTTTCAACAACAGATTTATGAACATTCATTCCATACATGCCTTTTCCGCCATATTTTGGAAGCAATGCAGGATGTATGTTTATAATTTTATTGGAGTAGGTTTCGACAATAGATTCTGGGAATTTCAATAAAAATCCAGCTAGAACTATCAAATCGGGCTGAATAACATTTAATTTTTGTAATACTTTGCCCTCAATTAATTCTTGTTTTGTAAAAATTTCTGTTGGAACCTGAAAGTTTTTGGCTCTTTCGATCACATAAGCCTTTGGGTTGTTTGCAAAAACAGAAACGACTGTTCCCGTACTGGAATTTTTAAAATGTTTTATAATGTTTTCAGCATTAGTACCCGATCCAGAAGCAAAAATTACAATTTTTTTCATATTCAAACAGATTTCAATTCTGCAAAAAAAAGAATAAAAAGTGATAATAAATAACATTGCGCTCTCTTTGTGAAATTTATTTTATAAATTAGCTGTCACATTTATTAACTAAATAGTTGTTTTAAAATAAAGTTTTTTATTTTTGCCAACAAATTAAATTTTAAAATTAAAGATTATGTCAGACATTGCATCAAGAGTAAAAGCGATTATCGTAGACAAATTAGGTGTTGACGAAAACGAAGTTGTAACAGAAGCTAGCTTCACTAATGATTTAGGAGCTGACTCATTAGACACTGTGGAACTTATTATGGAATTCGAAAAAGAATTTGATATCCAAATTCCAGACGATCAAGCAGAAAACATTGCTACTGTAGGTCAAGCGATTTCTTATATTGAAGAAGCTAAGAAATAATAAAAAAACACCCGTCCCGCTTTGCAGGATGGGTGTTATTATTTTCTAAAATTAAATTCCGGATTGAATTTCAATCAAAATAATATTATATAATATAATACCCATGGCTCTTTTGTGATACTAATACAGCAAGAAAGCATGGGTTTTATTTGTTTAAAAATACTAACATAATAGATTATGGAATTAAGGCGAGTAGTAGTAACAGGTATAGGCGCACTTACTCCTATTGGAAATAACATTCAAGAATTTTGGAACGGTCTTATTAACGGTGTTAGTGGAGCTGCTCCAATAACGTATTATGACCCTTCAAAATTTAGAACCCATTTTGCATGCGAGGTAAAAAACTTTAATGTTGAAGACTTCATTGATAGAAAAGAGGCTCGAAAAATGGATCGTTATGCACAATATGCAATAGTTGCATCAGAAGAAGCCGTGAAAGATGCCGGTTTCAATTTTGAGAAATTAGATAAAGACAGAGTTGGCGTTATTTGGGGATCTGGAATTGGAGGCTTAGAAACATTTCAAAACGAAATGCTTGAGTTTGCCAAAGGCGATGGAACACCTCGATTCAATCCCTTCTTTATTCCAAAAATGATTGCCGATATAGCTGGTGGTCATATTTCTATCAAATACGGTTTTAGAGGTCCAAATTTCACGACCGTTTCAGCTTGTGCTTCGTCTACAAACGCTATTATTGACGCTTTCAATTACATTCGATTGGGTCATGCTGATGCAATGGTAACGGGTGGTTCAGAAGCAGCGGTAACGATTGCCGGAATGGGAGGATTTAATGCTATGCATGCCCTTTCGACCAGAAATGACGATCCAAAAACAGCCTCCAGACCAATGGACAAAGACCGTGATGGTTTTGTTTTAGGCGAAGGTGCTGGTGCTTTAGTCCTTGAAGAATACGAACATGCGATAGCCCGTGGTGCAACTATTTATTGCGAAATTGGTGGTGGTGGAATGTCAGCAGATGCATATCACATTACGGCTCCTCATCCTGAAGGTTTGGGCGCAAAAAACGTGATGCTAAACTGTTTGAGAGATGCAGGATTAAAACCAACGGATGTTGACGGCGTAAACATGCACGGAACTTCGACACCGCTTGGTGACTTGGCAGAATCTAAAGCCATCGAACATGTTTTTGGCGCGCATGCTTACACTATGAATTTGAATTCGACAAAATCAATGACGGGACATTTACTTGGAGCAGCTGGAGCTATAGAAACAATATCTTCTATTCTTTCGATAAAATACGGAATTATTCCTCCAACAATAAATCATTTTACCGATGATGAAAACATTAATCCCAAATTAAACTTTACTTTTAATGTTGCCCAAAAAAGAGATGTGAATGTCTTGATGAGCAATACTTTTGGTTTTGGAGGACATAATGCTTGTGTATTGGTAAAAAAACTAGTTTTCTAATAGTAAAATACAAATGCGTATAATTAGAAAAATATTTACAAAATCCCGTTCTCCAGAAGACGGGATTTTTTTTGATTCCATAAGTGAAATCTTGGGCTTTGTACCAAAAAATGTTGATTACTTTAAAAAAGCGTTTACACATCGTTCTTCCAATAAACTAGACGAAAAAGGAAATCCCATTAATTATGAACGTCTTGAATTTCTGGGAGATGCTATGTTAAGCTCCGTAATTGCTGCGCATTTGTTTAACAAAGCACCTGCAGGTGATGAAGGTTACCTCACAAAAATGCGTTCGAAAATTGTAAGTAGAGAACATTTAAACGAATTGGGAAAGGATTTGAATCTCGTTCGATTTATAGAAAGCAAGGTCCCTTTGCAGCATTTTGGGGACAACATTCACGGCAATATTTTCGAATCACTAGTTGGGGCAATTTATCTTGACAGAGGTTATGAATACTGCGAGAGATTCATTCAAAAAAGAGTCATAATTCCTTATGTGGATATTGCCCGGCTTGAGGGAAAAGTGATTAGCTATAAAAGTCTGCTCATAGAATGGTGTCAAAAAGAAAAAAGACAATTTCACTATGATATCTTTGAAGATAACGGAATAGGTGGCGAACGATTGTTTGGGGTGAAACTAAGTATCGATGACAAAGTAATTGCAAAAGCTAGAGCAACCTCAAAAAAGAAGGCAGAAGAAAAAGCATCCCAACGTGCTTATTTTGCGTTTCAGAAAAAAATTGATAATAAATAATACGAATTTATCTAAAACTACAACGTTTTCGTTTACAAAATAGCATAAACATCCTATTTTTGGGGACGTTTCAAGGATAGAAATACTATATTTACATCTTATTTTTTTTAGAAATGGCTATTCATAAATTGGAGCTTGGCGAGTTTGACGAAATAGATTATCATCTTATTGCTATTCATACTTCATTAGAAGACTATAGATTAGCCTATTTTATCAATCAAAAAATTCCAATAAATTTGGGCAAAAATTCAAATGAAATTCAAATCAACATAAAAGAAGGAGAGACAAAATTCTCGAGATTCTATTATTTTGATAAGGAAAAGGGAATTTCTTGGAATTTGATTCAAAACAAGAATGAAGTCATTCAACAAAAAAACGACAAAAGACAAAATAATTTATTTTCGAATATAAGTCTCGAAGTAGCTACGAAAGTATATTTGCTTCCCGAATTAAAAAAAGTGGATTATTTTTTAAAAATAGAGAATTTGGAAGATGAACTGAATGTAACAGACATACAAGTTCTATTAAATACAATTGACGGCATTTCGACGGCGTATAGAGTTGAAACAAATAAAATAAAATCAAAAAACAATTTAATTTTTTAATACCAATGATTACAAACAAAAAAACAAAAATTGTAGCCACACTTGGACCTGCATGTAGTACCAGAGAAATCATGAAAGATATGATTGACGCAGGGGTAAATGTGTTTAGAATAAATTTTTCGCATGCAGACTATGAAGATGTAAAAGAAAAAATCAAGATAATACGAAGTCTAAACGAAGAATTTGGATATACTACTGCAATTCTTGGGGACTTACAAGGCCCAAAACTTCGGGTAGGTGTAATGGAGGAAGGCACGGTTGTTTATGATGGCGATTTGATTACATTTACAACTGCCGAAGACATTCTTGGTACTGCCCAAAAAGTTTTTATGAAATACAAAAATTTTCCAAACGATGTAAATCCTGGAGAAAAAATCCTGCTTGACGATGGCAAACTTATCTTCGAAATTGTTGAAACAGATAAAAAAACAGAAGTTATAGCACGAGTACTTCAAGGAGGAGAATTGAAATCTAAAAAAGGAGTAAATCTTCCTAACACTAAGATTTCCTTGCCTGCATTAACTGAAAAAGATATTGCTGATGCCATTTTTGCAATAGGCCAAAATGTTGACTGGATTGCCCTTTCGTTTGTAAAAACTCCAGAAGATTTACAAGATTTACAGGAAATAATTGCAAAACATTCTGAATATAAAATTCCAATCATTGCCAAAATAGAAATGCCAGAAGCATTAGAGAATATAGACAAAATTATTGCTTATTGCGACGGTTTGATGGTAGCTCGTGGGGATTTAGGCGTAGAACTTCCTGCACATGAAGTGCCTCTTGTTCAAAAAGAATTAATTCGAAGAGCAAAAACGGCAAGAATTCCTGTTATCGTAGCTACCCAAATGATGGAAACTATGATTACCAGTTTGACACCGACTCGTGCCGAGGTAAACGATGTTGCCAACTCCGTTATGGATGGTGCTGATGCAGTAATGCTTTCTGGAGAAACTGCTACTGGTAATTATCCGGTTCAGGTTATTCAACAAATGACACAAATTCTTAGAGCAGTTGAAGATTCTCCCTTAATTCAAGTTCCGCAAAACACGCCACAAATAAAAACAAGCCGTTTTATCACTAAAATTGTTTGCCATCACGCTACAATTATGGCTAATGGAATCAAAGCAAAAGCAATTTGCACTTTGACTAATAGTGGTTATACTGCCTTTCAAATCTCGGCTTGGAGACCTCAATCCCACATTTTGGTTTTTACTTCAAATAAAAGAATCTTGACGAGTCTTAATTTGTTATGGGGAGTAAAATCTTACTACTACGACAGTTCAGGGAGCACGGATGATACCGTTTCTGATTTAAATGAAATTGCAAAACAAAAAGGATATGTTACAAAAGGGGATTTCCTAGTAACCCTTTCTTCAATGCCACTTACTGAAAAAGGAATGGTAAATACCTTGCGAGTTTCAGAAATTGAATAGTTTCAATACCATCAAATGATATTTAAAACCTTCCCTAATCGGAAGGGTTTTTTGTTAAAAAGCAAATTTCAATTGCACCACAACCGTCTTTTTTTCTTCGGTATTCAAATTACTTAAGGAGATTCCGAGCAAACGAACAGAGTCCTTCATCCGTTCTTGAAACAAAAGTTCTTTGACTGTTTCCATTATCAATCCTTTGTCGGAAATAAAGTAAGGCAAGGTTTTACTGCGAGTTTGTTGGGTAAAATCGCTGTATTTTATTTTCAAGGTAATCGTTTTTCCGGCGATATGGTATTTTTTCAGTCTTTTTTCCAATGAGTTGGCGATATTTTCTAATTGTTCCAACATAAAAATTTCGGAAGAAAGGTTAACATCAAAAGTATGTTCAGCTGCAACGGATTTAGTAATCCGATCGGGTTTCACTTCACTTTCGTGAATGCCTCGCACAACGTTGTAATAAAAATTTCCTGATTTCCCAAAATGTTTCTCTAGAAACTCCAATGATTTGCTTTTTAATTCCAATCCGGTGAAAATCCCCAATTGGTACATTTTTTCAGTAGTAACTTTCCCAACTCCATAAAATTTCCGGATGGGCAATACTTCTAAAAAAGAAATCACTTCATCAGGATTAACCGTTTTTTGACCGTTGGGTTTGTTAAAATCACTGGCGATTTTTGCCACAAATTTATTGACCGAAATCCCTGCCGAAGCTGTCAGCCCCACTTCATTGAGAATACGCAACCGTATTTCCTGCGCCAATAAAGTAGCACTTGGATTTCCTTTTTTATTAATGGTGACATCGAGATAAGCTTCGTCAAGTGACAGCGGTTCGACCAAATCAGTGTATTCGTGAAAAATAGTTCTAATTTTGTTGGAAATTTCTTTGTACCGATCAAATCTGGGTTTTACAAAAATTAAATCCGGACAATTCTTTTTGGCCAAAAAGCTACTTATGGCACTTCGAACTCCAAATTTCCGGGCTTCATAACTTGCCGCTGCAACCACACCGCGATTTTCTGCACCGCCAACGGCAACAGGTTTGCCGCGCAATTCTGGATTGTCCATTTGCTCCACCGATGCAAAAAAGGCATCCATATCGATGTGTATGATTTTTCTATTTGGAATTGTTTCTGGCATTGCGCAAATTTATGCAAAAACTATTAGTCAAAGATAGCCGAAGATTTTTTGCCACGAATTAACACAAATTTTAGCAATCCTAGAATAAAATGATACGAATTTTATCTATTTTTGGTGGATTCGTGCAATATTATAAAACACAAATTAGTGATAATTCGTGTAATTCGTGGCTATTTTTTTATTTCTAAACGGAAGCAAATGCCCTGAAAGTAAAAACGATTAGTCAAAGATACCCAGAGATTTTTTATACATTTGAAGTTCCTAAACTAGCCCAGATAGGAGCGGAAATCCTTTTTTCACGCTTTTTTGCGTGATAAAAGATTGAAGTGTATAGCTGGAAAAAGCTCCAAAAAAAAATGATAGAAATAGAAAGAAAATTTTTAGTCACGTCAGAAGCCTTCAAAAAAGAAGCTTTTACCCAAAACCGAATTGCACAGGGTTATTTAAGCTCTAATCCGGAACGGACAGTTCGTGTGCGCATAAAAGGAGATAAAGGATTCCTGACCATAAAAGGGGTCTCTAATGAATCGGGTTTATCGCGTTTTGAATGGGAAAAGGAAATTCCTGTTGAAGAAGCTAAAGCATTAATGATGTTATGCGAGAAAGGTGTTATTGACAAAACCCGTTTTGAAGTAAAAATGGGGCTTCACATCTTTGAAGTTGACGAATTTTATGGCGAAAATGAAGGTTTGATTGTAGCCGAAATTGAACTGAAATCAGAAATCGAAACTTTCGAAAGTCCCAACTGGCTTGGCCAAGAAGTGACTAATGACAATAGGTATTATAATTCGTATCTGAGCAAGGATCCTTATAAAAACTGGCGCTGATTATTTTTGAAGGACTTCGATTGTTACGAGCATTGCTCCCGAGGATTTATTGTTGGCAATGTCCATAAAAGCTCGTTTGGAGAGGTCAATTTCTCTTGCTCTTACAAAGGGTCCTCTATCCGTGATTTCCACAGTTACTGATTTGCCGTTGACTTCGTTAGTGACTTTTACGATGGATCCAAAGGGCAGTTTTTTATGTGCTGCGGTATATTGGTTTTTATTGTATTTTTTTCCGCTAGCCGTTTTTCGACCGTGAAATTTATCGGCGTAATAGGAGGCGTGTGCTGATTTTTTATAGAATTTGAAGTTTCCATTAACAATAAATAAACTATCAGGAGCCATTTCTTGCTGCATCAAAAAAATTTTTCTTTTATTGACTGTGTCTTTTTGGACTCCCGTTTTTTGTTTAACAGCACTTATGTTCTGGCTACTTGCCAAAGCAACAAAGGCAATTAAAAGAAAAAGTAGTATTGATTTTTTACTGACAGTTTTAAAATTGCTTTTTCGGTGTTTGTGAATCTTCGATTTCATTTTAAACTTTTTAGTTGAACTCCATTTGGCAAAAACCATACCGAGATAAAAAAAGTCCTTTTCAGGACTTTTAGTTTATTTGAACCACAATCCCCAAGGAATCTTACTTAATATAAGTGTTAATCCCAAACCATAATAAATAGAAAAGGCTTTGAATTTTGATTCGCTGGTAGTTAGTTTTTTGTGTTTCATCCAGCCAATGGTTATCAAGACGATTCCAATGATATTCATTAACGGATGTTCTAATGAAGTTAACCTTAACGCTGCATCTTTCATTTGTCCCAAAGCAGAAAAGCCCAATGGAGAAACAAAATAGACAACAAATCCGATTAGTAGTTGCGTGTGAATTGCCGCCAAGGCAAACAGCGCAATTTTACGGTCTCTTTCGGTAAAATCTTTTTTGGAAAAAAGCCCAATGAATGAATTGATAACGGCGATTACTAATAATAAAATGGCTAAATAAGCCCAGCCTGAATGAAGTTTTTGAATAATCTCGTACATAAATTGTTTTTAGTTTAAGCAAATATAAACAAAAAAGCATAAAAAAAAACGGCATCTGCTTTTGAAGCGATGCCGTTTTTGTAATTATTTGAATTTCTTTTAGAAATTGTAACGCAAACTAAAGTTCCAAGTTCTTCCGAATCCGAAGAATACTTGATTTCCGTTTGCAACTCCATTATAAGTACTTCCGGCTGATGCCCAAGTTGGTCCAGAAGTTCCAGAAACAAAATCAGAAGCAAATATGTTAGTTCTTGATTCAGCAATATATACTTCGTCTAAAACGTTGTTTACGTTAAGTCTAAAGTTTAAAGAATCATCTCTATTTTTACCAACAATCATTCTGTATGTGAAACCTGCATCCATCAAACCATAAGAAGGCAATTCTAATGTTCCTTTATTGGTTGAAGAAGCAAATCTGGCTGGATCAATTGAAGCATATAAATTATCTACAAATCTATAATTTGCATCCAAAAATACTCTTTCTACCACTTCATATTTTGCACCAAAACTAGCTGTAGTCTGAGCAGCATCTCCTACTTTTAATCCGTCAAGATATAAAGTTGTAGAAGTTCCACCTCCAATTAGTTCATTATTTGCATCAAATCTATTACTAGTAACGTTTCCGTCATAATTCCAATCTCCTATAGAAAGCATTGCATTCAAATTCAATTTAGGCATTGGTTTTGCGTTCATTTCAAGTTCAATACCAGAGTGTATTTGAGTAATTCCAGCAAAATCATAATAACCACCTACGTTATCTACGGCCGCATCAGTTGATCTTTGGTATCTGTCTTTCCAAGAAGTATAATAAACATTCAAATTTGCATTGAATTTTGAAGAACGGAACCCATAACCAGCTTCTAAACCTAAAATCTTTTCGTTTGTTAAATTCGCATTAACCAATGATTTGTTGTTTGGGTAAACTGCATTAAAAAATGGTTGTTTAGAATAGTATCCAGAATTAACAAAAACATTATGGTTATCATTTATATTATAGTTAACCCCACCTTTTACGTTACCACCAAGAATGTTTTCAAAATCGGTTTTATATAATGGGTCTGTAGTTTTGTATAAGAAAGTATCTTCTCTTTGAAATCCTTGTTGTGAAATTGCACCTTGGAAAAAAGCACTAAGTTTCTCGGTAGAATACTCAAGTTGTGTAAACGCACCGTACCAATTTACATAACCATTGTTATTATATTCAATTCTTTCTTGTTTTTTAACGTCTGTCCAAGGGTTCAAACTTGGCGAAGCAGAATTTGTTTCATACAAGTACCTTCCCGCTGGTTGAAAGTTTACATTTGTATTATCATAGTAAACATCAGCACCTAATCTATCATTAACATTTCTGAAGTGGTATCCAACGTAAGTTCTAGCATCAATACCAAAATCAAGAGTGAAATTTTTAGTTAATTTTTGGTTTAAATTAATAACTGCACCATACCAGTCATGGGAATTTATGGAAGCTCTTCTTGTGAAACCAGTTGATCTATTTGCTATATATTCTCCTTCATGACCAGCTACTGTGCTAGGTTTTAGAGGAGTTCCTAGGTTTGTTAAACTTTCGCCAGTTGCAAAAGTATAGGTTCCTGTATTGAATTTAACAAAATCGTTAAAAGGAACTAAACCATTTGCCGTTTTGAAGGCAAAAGGACTTTTTCCAATATTTCCTGTTCCACCACCACGACCCCAAGAGGCATAGATTACAGAAGATATTTTAGTTTTTTCAGTGATTTTGTAATCCCAGTTTACAGACATTACAGGTTTGTGATAAAAGTTTCTTGTCCATGCATATTCTTGACCATTCAAATAACCCCAGTCAGAACTGTATTTAATATTTGGCTCCCCATTACTACCATATTTCAAATAATTCGTAAGGGTATTTGCAAAACTTCTTTGATTGTGCCATTGTGGAGCACCAGTGAAAGTAAATTGAAAATCGTGTTTAGCATTTGGTTTATAACCTATGGCGATGTAATAATTCTTTCCTTCGAATTTTGTCCCATCTATATATCCATCACCAGTAGTTGAACTTAATAAAACTGAAGCAGAAAGACCATTTTTCATAACCCCTGTATTATAAGAAGCTTGCACTTTTAAATAATTTGCATTACCAAAAGAAGAAGCAACAGAACCACCTTCTTTCATATCAGCAGTTCTTGTCATAACATTTATAGTTCCTCCTACAGATGAAATTGCTAATTTAGAAGAACCCAATCCTCTTTGAACCTGTATTGCGGAAGTAACATCAGACAAACCTGCCCAGTTACTCCAGTAAACAGCGCTGTTTTCCATATCATTTACAGGAACACCATTTATCATTACCGCAACATTTCTTTGGTCAAATCCACGAATGTTGATTCTAGAATCTCCAAAACCTCCACCAGCTTTAGTGGCATAAACTGAAGGCGTATTTACCAAAACTTCTGGAAATTCTTGAGACCCTAATTTTTCTTGAATTTCTGAAGCCTTAATAGTAGAAACTGCAACAGGAGTTTTTCTGTCTTTTGCAATATCTACAACGCCAGATGTTATAATAACTTCACTTAATTCATTTGCAGTAGCCGCTAAAACTATTGTGCCTAAATTAGTAGTCCCTCCAGTTGCAACTGAAAATTTAACAGTTTTGGCGTCAAAGCCAATAAAAGAAATTACTAATTCTCCTGAGTTTGCAGTCGTATTAATAGAAAATTTACCGTCGAAATCTGTAGATGCACCAATTTTTGTTCCTTTGACAGCAACATTAGCTCCTGGTAAAGAGTTTTGACCATCAGTGATTTTCCCTGTGATTTTCCCTTGTGAAAATACCGTCGAAACTACCATAAACAGTAATCCAGAAAGTAACCAATTTTTAAATGTTTTCATTGTTGTTTAGTTTAAGTATTTTTGGCAAAATTCTAACATTTTATTGATAAAAATGTTAAGAAAATGTTAAGAAAATTGGAGTTGATAACATATTGTTAACAAATATCACTTTTAACCGATAATTTGTTAAAAAAATTAAACATAAATAACTGACTATCATAATCTTACATATAAAAGTTTGAAAAAAAATGTTGATAAATAAAAGAGCCTTTTGAAACCATCAAACCGTACTTTGAAATCTAATGCATAAAAAAACCTTGATTTATCATAAAATCAAGGTTTTCAATGTATTTATTATTGCAATTCCCCCTAAAAGGAAACTTATTTTATTTATTCTTCAAAAAATGATTCAATAAAAACTCCGTAGAGCTATCGTGATTATTAACCTTTTTAGAATGAATTTCATCCAAAATTGAATTGGCTAATTGCTTTCCTAGTTCAACTCCCCATTGGTCATAACTAAAAATGTTCCAAATAATTCCTTGAACAAAAATCTTGTGCTCGTATAATGCAACCAAAGAACCCAATGTTTTAGGTGTCAATTTTTGTATCAATATGGTGTTTGTAGGCTTGTTACCAGCGAACACTTTAAATGGCAACAGGAATTTTGCTTTCTCTTCGGGAAGTCCTTGTTTATCGAATTCGGCTTGAACTTGTTCTTTTGTCTTGCCATTCATTAAGGCTTCGGTTTGTGCAAAAAAGTTGGACATCAATTTTTCGTGATGATCTTCGTTGCCGTACAAAGGTTCTACAAATCCAATAAAATCGGTTGGAATTAACTTGGTTCCTTGATGAATCAATTGAAAAAAAGCGTGTTGCGAATTGGTTCCCGGTTCTCCCCAAATAATGGTTCCCGTTTGATAATCGACAGGATTTCCGTCACGTCCAACACTTTTTCCATTGCTTTCCATCGTGCCTTGTTGCAGGTAAGGCGCCAGTTTTTGTAAATATTGAGTATATGGAATCAAGGCTTCGCTTTCAGCTCCAAAAAAGTTGTTGTACCAAATGCTCAATAAAGCCAAAACCAATGGAATATTTTCATCAAAATCAGCCGTTTTAAAATGCTCGTCCATTTCATTGGCACCAGATAATAATGCATCATAATTTTCAAAACCAACAGCTAAACTTACGGAAAGGCCTACGGCGCTCCAAAGCGAAAATCGTCCACCAACCCAATCCCACATTGGAAAAACATTCTCTGGATTTATTCCAAATTCGGTTACTTTTTGAATATTGGTAGAAACTGCCACAAAATGCTTGGCCACATCTTCTTGCGAAGCTGATTTTAAAAACCATTCTCTGATGGTTTCTGAATTAGTCAATGTTTCTTGGGTAGTAAATGTTTTGGAAACAATAACAAAAAGAGTGGTTTCTGGATTTAGTTTTTTGATGATTTCGTTTACGTGATCGCCGTCAACATTCGACACAAAATGAACGTTTAGCTGATTTTTATAAAACTGCAACGCTTCAACAACCATTGCTGGACCAAGGTCTGATCCACCAATTCCGATATTGACGATGTCTGTAAATGGTTTTCCGGTGAATCCTTTTCTGTCGCCATTAACCACTTCGTTTGTGAAGTTTTTTATTTTATTTTTTACTTCAAAAATTTCTGGAATTACATTTATTCCGTCCACTTTTATAACTGCTGTTTCTTTAGCTCGCAAAGCAGTGTGCAAAACGGCTCTGTTTTCGGTTTGATTAATGATTTCGCCATCAAAATATTGGGAAATAGCCTCTTTTAAGTGGACTTCTTTTGCCAATTCAATTAATAAACTCATCGTTTCCTGATCGATAATATTTTTGGAGTAATCAACTACGAAATCATTCCATTGAAAATGAAATTTTTCAGTTCTTGTCGAGTCGTTGGTAAACATTTCCCCCATTGAAGCAGTATTCATTTCCTGAAAACGTTTCTGAAGATTTTGCCAAGCTAATGTTTTTGTAGGGTTTGTATTTTGTAATGCCATTGTTGTTTCTGTTTTTGAAAGTGCAAATTTACAATTTTAGTTTGTAAAATAACCAATCCTTTTACAGCAATGAAAGCAGAAAAAATATTTATTTATTATAAATTGGCCACACTGTCCAACTCTCGTTTTAAGGGTTCCATTTGCGCCATAAATCGCGGGAGATTTTTACTGTCCATAGGCTGAGAATTGGGCAGTTTTAATCTCAAGGCATCTACTTGAACCCCGTTTTTCCAGAACCGATAACAAACATGTGGTCCTGTCGCCAGTCCCGTGCTTCCTACTTTTCCAATAATACTACCTTGAGTAACTCTTTGTCCTCTGCGAACCAGAATTTTTGACATGTGTAAATATTGAGTAGAATAAGTTCTGTCGTGTTTTACTTTTACAAAATTTCCGTTTCCTGCCGTGTAGCCTGTTTGCTCAACAATTCCTGATGCAGTTGTCATAATTGGCGTTCCTCTTGGCGCAGCATAATCGGTTCCTTTGTGTGCTTTCCAGATATGTTGTACGGGATGAAATCTGTTTTTTGTAAAGCGGGAGGTGATATTCACAAATTTAAGTGGCGATTTCAGGAAAAAATTCTTGAGTGCTTTTCCTTGATCGTCATAATAATCCAATTTTCCCCAGCTTCTGTTTTGGGCAAAAGGAAAAGCATAAATTAATTTGCCTTTATATTCAAAAAAGGCTGCTTTCAGACTGTCAACTCCGTCGTAAATAGTATCGTCAATGTATCTCTCGGTAAAAGTGATGCCAAACTTGTCTCCCTTTTTTAACTTGAAAAAATCGATAGACCAAGCATATACTTTTGTTAATTTATTGGCCAAAGCCGCATCAACTCCTTGCTTGTTTAACGCTTCTGACAAAGAACTGTCTAACGCACCGGCAATTGTCCTTTGTTTAATACGAACAGGTCTGGTTTTTTTATAGACAGAAACCGAATCTCTAAAATCAACTACATAATAACTCCCCCTGTCTGGCTGGTAAATGAGAGCCTGTAATTTTTTATAGCGGTCTTTGGAACGTAACAAGATAAATGGCTTACCAATTCTAATACTTCTTACATTGAAGCTGTCTCTCACTTTTTCTATGATGTCATAAACTTGCTTGTCGCCAATATTTTGATTTTCGATAATACTGCCAAAGGTGTCGCCGCGTTGAATGGTGTCGTGAAGTACATTAAAATCATTGAATTTAAATCCGAATTGTTCTACTTCAGGACGTTTTTCTTGATCTGGGATTACGCTCAAAGTTTCTGATTTACTACAAGAAAACATTGAAAATAAAACGAGAGTAAGTAGTAATACTTGTTTCAAAATGGATGTATTATGCAATTAAATTATTATTCTAAACAGCTTAGTTTAAAGCTGTATCATAATTCCAAAAAATAAAATAAATTTAAGAATTAATTATTTTCGTATTACTTTAAAGGGATATTTTAATCCTTTGAAAGCCTCTAAATCAGCTTTAATTGATCCGACGGCAAGACTCGCTTTTATACGTATGGGTATTCTGTTTTCGTCATCTGATATCCAAACGGTTAAGCTTTCTTCCTCTTTGAAAACTCTTCCTGATTGAACTAATGGTCGAAAAATCATAGTCTGTATGGCTCCAAATTTAGTTCTAATATTCTCTCGCCCAATAAATTTTAACCTAAATTTTGTAGTTTCATCATCAAAGAACATATCAATGGCTACGAATTCACCAGCTTTTATTTTGTCGATATTTGGATAATTTCGCAAATAGTAAAACGATGACAAAATGTCCTGAGTGTTTTTTGCAATTGCAAGAGTTTTTTCGGTTTTGTGCTTATAATCTTTCACCAGAATTGTATTTTCTGATTGATTAAAAAACCCTTGTTGGTTTTTAGTATATCCTCCTTCGTTAATGTTTCTTACATATTGATAGGGATTTCCAGTAACCTTGTCGATATAGCTTTCATATAAATCATCTACTTTAAAAAAGATTCTTGACATTCCCGAAGTATATCCCCTACCAACAACATGAAAAACTTTTTTACTGTTTACCGTTGCTTCCCTGACTTCCATCGTGGCATAACCTGCATTTACTAAACCATAATGTATTCGGAACTTAAACCATTCGCCCACATCAAAAGCATCGTTTTTTTTAGATGTAAAACTTACAGTGGTTATAAAGATGAATAATATAATTATTTTTTTCATTGATTTAAAGGCTATTTATGGCCACTATTGCAAATTCTGTTCCAAATGTATTAAAACAAAAAAACCCAGTCAAATTAATGACTGAGTTTTATGCTATTAACTAACCAAAAAATATAAATTATGAAATTTATATTAAATCAGGAAGGAAACCACCCCTTCCCTTTTTACAGCTGCAAAGATAATTAAGAAATGAACCCTATTTTAATAGAAAATAAAGTTTAACACAACAATTGCAAACACACATACTGCTTTCTGGTTATTTTTTCACATTGTATAAAAAAATGTTGGTTTTAAAGGATTCCTCATAATTCAGAAAATGTTTTTAGGAACATAAATAGGCCTTAACTCAAACAAAAAAACAATTTTTTAATTTGATTTGGTGCATTAAAACCAAAACCCAATGCTAAACCAAGTAAACCCTCTAGTAGTTTCTGGCGACCACGAATATTTTACTTCTAAAGGTCCGATAATGGTTTCTAAGCCATATCCTATGGCATAGCCTGAATATTTTGGCAGGGAAATCCAATCAAGAGTTTTAAAGTAGTCGTCTTCTATATTAGCATAATTCGCCGAGAAATTCAGATGGTTTTTCTTGAAAATTTCATAGTCAATTGTTGCGGAAGTCTTTAGAAAACTATTGCCAGCAATACTCAAAAAATCATATCCATAAAAAGGCTTAAAATTATTCAGGGGAATAAAACCATAACCTCCCAAAACAAAATTAAAAAAAGGAATGCTGTCGTCTCCAATGGAGAAACCTGCCTCCGCTTGAACTTTGAGAGTGGCTTTTTTTAAAATTTTTAAAGCGAATCCGGCATCGGCTTTGACTATGGAAAAAGGTTTAAATTTGTCGGTATAATTAGAAGAAAATAAATAATTGTGTAGGTCACTAGAAAAATACCATCCTTTTTTAGGAAAGTATTGGCTGTCAAAAGAATCGTATTTCATGTAAGCAAAAACACTGGTGTAATTACTCCTGTCGAGCACAGGATTTATGGTGGCTAGCGTTTCTGATTTTATATTAACGTATTTATATTCCAACCCTAATCCTACGAGAAATTTTTGTGCAAATATCGATTGAAAATAAAGCTGGCTGGTAAGGTCTAGGAAATCTATGTTTATAGAATTCACATCGACCAACGGATCTACAGACAAGCTGCTAATTTGTTTAGTGACATTTTTATTAAATTCATTTAATTGCGACTTAAAGCCAAAACTCAAATTATAGCCATTATCAACATAATAATCCAGATTGTACCGAACATTATCGCCAATTATCAAATCGAATGAAGCGATATCATTTTTAAAAAGCGTCTTTTTGCTTGTAATATTTGCCAAAACAGCACTTTTATAAAGACCGTCATAATGCAACCCAAATTTTAAATACGTTTTAACTGGGTTTGCAGTAAAGTTAAGAATCAAGTCGTCTCCAATTCCGTTCTTTTCTAATGAATACGTTGCAGCTCCAAAATTATGGGTTGCTTCAATATTATTAATTCCCATTTCTAAATCTTTGTACCTGATTTTTGTCCCCGATTTGAATTTTAATTTTCCTTCGATATAAGCTTTTGAGTAATCCTTTAAATTATTACAGACAATGTTTACAATAGTCAAACTGTCGGATTCTATTTTTAATTTGGGCTTATAGTATGGATTTGACTTGTCGCCCAATTGTTCTATTTTTTCATAGACAGAAAATGCGGCTTCTTCTCCTATTAAAATAATTTCTTTTGCTTTTTCAAAAGATATTGCTCCATATTCCTTGATGTCTGGTTTGATATAAATATCAGTGTTTTTAGAACTTAATTTCATTTTTTCAATCATTTGCAGATTGTTAATTTGAAATAAAATCTTGGTTCCGTCTCTCAGTTGATCTCGGTTTCGCAAACCATTTTGCACATCGACCCCGATGATGATATCGGCTCCCATTTTTCGTACCTCATCTATTGGATAATTATTAGTAACACCGCCATCAATTAAAAACTTCTGGTCAAGTATAACAGGCGAAAACACCGATGGCAATGCGGAACTGGCAAAAAGAGCTTGAGCCAAAACCCCTTTATCTAAAATAACTTGTTGCCCGAATTCAATGTCGGTGGCCATACATAAAAAGGGAATTGGTAACTGGTTAAAATCCCTAACATTGCGCACATGTAAAGTGAGTTTATTGAATAAATTGTAATTAAACATCCCCTTGGAAAGGGATTGTGGAGCTCCAATTTTAAAGTTGTCAAAAGGAAGGATTAACGCATACAACTCATCATTTCTTTTTTCATAAAAACTTTTAGAACTCCGAGGAATGTAATCAATCAATAAGTTGTCAAAATTAGTGACTCTAACAATGGAATCAATTTGAGTTGCATTGTATCCCGAAGCATAAAGTCCGCTAATAACAGCTCCCATACTCGTTCCGCCAATATAATCTATCTTTATTCCCGCGGCCTCAAGCACCTTTAAAACCCCAATATGGGCAAATCCTTTTGCCCCACCACCACTTAGAACTAGTCCAATTTTAGGTTTTTTGATAGTGTCCTGTGGTTGTGCTTTCAAGACAAAAGACAATAGGCAAAAGGCAACGAGTACAAGTTTTGAGAAACCGCGGAAAGTCATAAACCGAAAAGCACCTAAACACTCCCTGTTTTCATCTTTTGCTTCTTGCCTTTTAGCTTTTGCCTTAACTTGCATTTATAATTCGTTTTTGTAAAAGTCGGTAATTTTTTTGGCTTTTGATACACCTACAACGTCCGAAATTTCTTTTTCAGTGGCTAATTTCAATCTTTTAACACTTTTGAAATGTTGAATTAACGCCAACATCGTCTTTTCGCCAATTCCTGGAATGCTTTCTATTGAAGAATTAAGCGCCCCTTTACTTCTTTTGTCCCTGTGAAAAGTAATCCCAAAACGGTGCGCTTCGTTTCGCAATTGCTGGATGACCTTCAAGGTTTCCGATTTTTTATCCAAATACAAAGGGATAGAATCGCCCGGATAAAAAAGTTCTTCCAACCTTTTGGCAATGCCAATAATTGTTATTTTTCCACGCAAACCCAATTCGTCAATACTTTTCAACGCCGATGATAATTGCCCTTTTCCTCCATCAATGATAATGAGTTGTGGCAAAGGTTCGTTTTCGTCCAGCAATCGTTTGTATCTTCTATAAACCACTTCGGTCATCGAAGCAAAATCATCTGGCCCTATGACGGTTTTTATATTGAATTGGCGATAGTCTTTTTTGCTGGGTTTTCCATCTTTAAAAACCACGCAAGCCGCAACGGGATTCGTGCCTTGAATATTCGAATTGTCGAAACATTCAATATGACGCGGTTCAACTGGCAATCGCAAATCCTTTTGCATTTGTGCCATAATTCGGTTGGCGTGTCGATCCGGATCTACGATTTGCAATTGTTTCAATTGTTCGATTCTATAAAATTTAGCGTTGCGAATGGACAAATCCAAAATCTGCTTTTTGTCGCCCAATTGCGGAACGGTAACTTTGATGTGTTCGCCAACTTCAACAGCAAACGGAACTATGATTTCTTTGGACAATAATTGAAAACGTTCCCGAAGTTCGATAATTGCTAATTCTAATAACTCTTCGTCAGTTTCGTCCAATTTCTTTTTTATTTCCATTGTATGCGAACGAATAATCGCACCGTGAGAAATTTGCAGGAAGTTCACAAAAGCAGCACCTTCGTCCGAAACTATCGAAAAAACATCGATATTGGTGATTTTTGGGTTAACGATGGTGGAACGAGATTGGTAATTTTCGAGAACTTCAATTTTCTCTTTTATTTTTTGGGCTTCTTCAAAATGCATTTTACTCGCTAAATCGGTCATCAGCTTCTTGAAATCCTTCATCGATTCTTTGAAATTCCCTTTTAGAATTTCACGGATAGCATCAACTTGTTTTTGATAATTTTCTAATGATTCGAAGCCTTCGCAAGGACCTTTGCAATTGCCAATGTGATATTCGAGACACACCTTGAATTTCCCGCTTTCGATATTCGATTGACTCAAATCATAATTGCAAGTTCTGAGCGGATAGAGTTCTTTAATTAAATCTAAAATAGTATGAACAGTCTTGAAACTAGTGTAAGGACCAAAATATTCCGAGCCGTCCTTGATCAATCTTCGGGTAGAGAATATGCGGGAGAAAGGTTCTTTTTTGATGCAAATCCAAGGGTAACTTTTGTCGTCACGCAACAAGACATTGTAGCGGGGCATCAGTGTTTTTATGAGGTTGTTTTCTAATAAAAGCGCATCGGTTTCCGTAGGAACGACGATGTGTTTTATGGTCACAATTTTCTTAACTAAAACATTCGTTTTGGCCGTGTCGTGAATTTTATTAAAATAAGAAGCAACTCTTTTTTTAAGACTTTTGGCTTTGCCCACGTATAAAATCTTCCCTTCCTTGTCGTAATATTGATAGACGCCAGGACTGTCTGGTAAGGTTTGAATTTGAAGTTCTAGGGTTGGGATTAGCATTTATTAGAAAATTAAAAAAATCGAGATTTATAAAGAAGAATGTAGTTTAGCAAGATGAAACAATTTTTAAATTTTATCTATCTCATTTCTGTTTCAGAAATTTTTAATTCAATAAATATTTTATGTCTTTTTATTTCATTTTTAATTATTTTTTTAATCTCTTCCTCAACTTTATTTTTTTGATATTCAACCTGAAGATAATCTCTCCCATTAAGTTTTATTTGCAAGTAACTATGCAAAAATTTTACTTCAAAATTGCTAAAAAAATATGATTCGTTAAGTTTTAATTTTTTTAAATTTTTGAATGAATATTGAAATGTTAACTCTTTGTTTTCAAATATTTTATCAAAATTAGATTTTAAAAAATCTAAATAATTTTCGGAATTTAAATAATTCATTTTATTGCCTAACTGAATACAGAAATTACTTTCTTCATATAATCTGTCGAATTTAAAATTAATCGTGAAAGTTTTTTCGACAAGAAAAAAAACAAAATATTCAATAAAATTTTTTTCAATCGTATGCTTTTTAGGAATGTTTTTTTTATCAAAAAAATTCAACCTCTGCTCCAACAAAGTAATTTCCTTATCTAAATCATCGTCTTCCGCAATATTCTCACCTTTTGCTCCAGTAATCATTATTTCAAGTGACCAAATCAGGTTATTGGCAATATAAGTAATGAAAGCTTCAATATTCCCGGCATCGGCAAGTTGCAAAGCAGCAAAATAATTGGCCTTGTCTTCCGTTTTTATAATGACTGGTGGAAAACCAAATTGCATCAAAATAAAATTCATCAATATTCGAGCTGTTCTTCCATTTCCGTCATCAAAAGGATGAATTCGGATAAAACGATAATGAAATTCAGCTGCAATAAGAATTGGATTAACGTCCTTTTCCTTTATTTTTTCATTATACCAATTCAACAAATCAAACATCTTTGCAGGCGTTTCCTCTGGTGTCGCAAAATAGAAGATTTCGCCAGTAATGGTTTCTACGTGATTAGTAGTTGTTTTATATTTTCCTGCACTAATTTTTCTTGGAACAATTACACCATCTGCATTTTTGGATTCTTTATAAGAATCTTGTAATAAAAGCGAATGTAATTCTCTAATAAAACTTTCCGTCAAAGGACGTTCCATTTTTACCAAATCTATTACCCAATTGATGGCTTCATTGTGTCCTGTAATTTCTAAAGTGTCTTTTAGCGGTTTCCCTTGAGCAGTTATTCCGAATAAAATCAAAGCCTTGGTTTCGCCATAAGTCAAAGAATTCCCTTCTAAATGGTTGGAGTGATAATTCCAATCCAAACGAAATTTTTGCATAATTCTGTCTTCTTGCTCTTTGTCAATAGGACGAAGCGCATCTATTTCTGTTTTGAGTGCTAATGCCTTTGCGATTTCTTCCATAATAGACAAAATTTAATTGAAACAAATTTAATCTTAAAATCGGCATAAACCAAATGCACACTTTTTATTACTTTTACTCAATGAACAAAAAAGAATTACGCCTCAAATACAAAGCCTTGCGAAACCAACTTTCCGAAGAAAATTTGGAGGAAATGAGTTTGGCTATTGCTAACAAAGTTTTGAAACTTCCTATTTGGGAGAAAACCTATTTTCATATTTTCCTGCCCATTACAGAACATAAAGAAGTAAACACGGAGTTTATTTTGCATTTGCTTTCCGGTAAAGACAAGGAAGTTATCATTTCAAAAAGCAATTTTGAAACCAGAGAAATGACGCATTTCTTGTTGACAGACAATACCAAAATCAAGAAAAACCAATATAACATTCCTGAATCTGTTGATGGAATAGAAGTTCCAGTGTGTAAAATCGATGTGGTTTTTGTACCGCTCTTGGCTTTTGATAAAAACGGACATCGAGCGGGTTACGGCAAAGGATTTTATGATAAATTCCTATCCGAATGCAAACGGGACACGAGCGATAGCGAACTGGCGAAGCAAACAATAAAAATTGGGCTTTCCTTCTTTGAAGCTGAAGAAAATATTGATGATGTTTTTGAAAATGACGTGAGGTTGGATTATTGCGTTACGCCGAATGAGGTATATCGGTTTTAAGTCACATTTTTAAAATATCTTTCCATTTTTATTCAAAATATTTGTAAATTAGGAATTCCATTCCTAATTTTACAGAATGATACCTAGAGAACTTTCCACAAAAATTTCGGAATTAATAGAAAAATTTCCAATTGTTGCCATCACGGGACCAAGGCAGTCAGGCAAAACTACTTTGTCTAAAATGCTCAAACCGGATTATAAATATGTGAATTTAGAAAATTTGTCTGATAGAGAATTTGCCAAAACAGACCCAAAAGGTTTTTTAGAGACCTATAAAAACGGTGCTATTATTGACGAGATTCAGAACGCCCCCAGTCTATTTTCTTATTTACAAGTCGTTACCGACGAAAGAAATAATAATGGAGAATATATCATTACAGGCTCACAAAACTTCTTAATGATGGAGCAAATAGCACAATCACTTGCTGGTAGAGTAGCTATTTTTTCACTTTTACCTTTGTCTTATAACGAATTAAAAAACAGTCTTTACCTACCAAAAACATGGGAAAGTTATGCCCTATCAGGTTCTTACCCAAGAAAAATAATTCAAGACATTAGTGCATCCGATTATTATGAGAATTACATAAAAACTTATATTGAACGTGATGTTCGTTTACTCAAAAATATAACGAATTTAGACTTATTTCAAAAATTCATTCAGTTAATAGCCGGAAGAGTTGGGCAATTGTTTAATCAAAGTAGTTTAGGAAACGAATTAAGTTTGGACAACAAGACAATTAATTCTTGGTTTTCATTATTAGAAATATCATTCATTGCCTTTAGATTGCAGCCTTACCATTCTAACTTTAATAAAAGAATTGTCAAAACTCCCAAAATATATTTTTATGACACGGGTTTACTATCTTATTTATTGGGAATTCGAAATGAAAAAGATTTAGAAACTCATTTTGCTAAAGGTTCTGTTTTTGAAAATTTAGCGATTTCTGAATTGCAAAAAAACGCCATCAACAGTTCAACAAAATCAAAATTTTTCTTTTGGCGAGATCACTCTCAAAACGAGGTAGATGTCATTATAGAATCGGGAATGCAATTGCATGCAATCGAAATAAAATCAGGAAAAACGATTCATCAAGACTTCTTTAAAGGACTTGATTTTTTTAAAACTTTAAAGGAAAGAACAAATTTATATTTAATATATGGCGGTACAGAAAGCCAAGAAAGAAGCAATTACAAAGTCAATACTATTTACAATTTACCCGATATTAAGGAATTGGATTCCTAATTATCCTAAAAAACAGAAGGCCTATTTTTTGAAAACGACCTAGCATTCGTAACGCAGAATAAATCCTTTAATGATGATGAAAAGCTTTCTTATTAAAAACTAGCAAAATCCCAACGCCTGTAGAAATCGCCATATCGGCAATGTTGAAAATGGCATTGAAAAATTTGAAGTGGTTTCCACCCCAAATTGGGAACCATTCTGGAAAATTTCCTTCGAATATTGGAAAATATAACATATCGACCACTTTGCCGTGAAACCAAGTTCCATATGGTTTTTCAGAGAATAAAGTAGCCAAATGACCGTAGCTGTCATCGAAAATTACGCCGTAAAAAACAGAGTCGATGATGTTGCCAAAAGCGCCTGCCAGAATCAGGGAAATAGCCACAATTAAATAGTTGGAACTGTGTTTTCTTTCGATAGAATCCCAAAGCCAATAGCCAATTCCAGTTACGGCTACTAAACGAAAAATAGTAAGAAACAATTTTCCGTAAATGCCAGGAATCACTGTTCCCCATGCCATTCCCTCGTTCTCTATCAATAGTATTTTGAACCAACTGGCAACGTCTATTTGTCCGCTTTCGCCGTAAACAAAATTAGTTTTGATATATATTTTTGAAAGTTGGTCAACAAGTAAGATGATAAAAACTATCAGATAAGCTTTTCGTAAGGACATTTTATGAATTTTAATGGCGCAAAAATAGGTAAATTCTAAAAATTAAATTCCAAATTCCAATAATTTAATACGTTATTATTGGGATTTGGAATTTTAGTATTGAAATTTTCAATTAATTATCGTTGCATATTTTTTGCTTCAATACTCATTGTAGCGTGAGGAACAATCAACAATCGATCTTTGTTGATCAATTTTCCTGTTACCTTACACATTCCATAAGTTTTGTTTTCCACACGGAAAAGTGCGTTTTTCAGGTCACGAATAAACTTCTCCTGACGAATCGCCAATTGTGAATTAGCTTCCTTAGACATTGTTTCGCTTCCTTCTTCAAATGCTTTGAAAGTAGGCGAAGTGTCGTCAGTTCCGTTATTTAAATCGTTCATATAAGCACTTTTAATCAAATCTAAATCTGCTTGTGCTTTGTTTATTTTTTTAAGGATAAGCTCTTTGAACTCAGCCAAATCATTGTCTGAGTATCTTGCAATTTCATCTATCATCTTGTACTATTTTGTAATTGTTATTTTTGTTTTTATCTCGTCAAATTCTATTTCAATTCCGTCAATTATGGTTTCTTCAAAAAGTAATGTTTCTGTTAATGTTTCTGATTTAATATATGCCTCATTTATCTTTACGGCTTTTTCCAGTTCGGAATTTTTTTGCAAATGTACTTTAATTTTGTCAGTAACCTCAAAACCAGAATCTTTTCTTATGTTTTGAATTCTATTGACCAATTCTCTTGCAATCCCTTCTAGCTTTAATTCCTCTGAAATCGTAATATCCAGCGCAACCGTTATTCCGTTTGAGTTGGCAACCAGCCAGCCCTCGATATCCTGGGAAGAAATCTCCACATCTTCTAAAGATAAAGTTATACTATTTCCTGAAATAACAATAGCTATGCTTCCCGCCTTGTCCAATTGACTAATTTGCTCTTGAGAAAAACCTTGTATCTCTTTGGAAATCAATCCTATATCTTTTCCAAAGCGTGGTCCAAGTGTCTTGAAATTGGGTTTGATTTGTTTTACCAAAATCCCCGAGGCATCGTCCAAAAGTACGATTTCTTTCACGTTTACCTCTGCTTTTATGAGGTCGGAAACGGCTTCAATTTCGACTCTAAAACTCTCGTCAAGTACTGGAATCATTACCTTTTGCAAAGGTTGACGAACCTTTATCATTTCCTTTTTCCGAAGGGATAAAACGAGTGACGAAATGGTCTGTGCTTTCTGCATTTTGCTCTCCAACAATTTATTAACAAAGTTTCCAACATATTTTGGAAATTCTGCCAAATGTACAGAGTCAAATTTTTCTGATTGTGTTGCCAAAGTTAAATCTCTGTAAAGCTTGTCCATAAAGAACGGAGCGATTGGTGCGCCCAATTTACTGATGGTTAACAAACACGTATACAAAGTTTGATATGCTGCGATTTTGTCTTGTGCATATTCGCCTTTCCAAAAACGACGACGACACAAACGAACATACCAGTTACTCAAATTTTCTTGCACAAATTCAGAAATCGCACGAGCGGCTTTTGTTGGTTCATAATCTGCATAAGCTTCATCCACGACTTTTACCAAAGTATTCAATTCCGAGATAATCCACTGGTCGATTTCCGGTCTTTCGTTTAACGGAATTTCTGCTTCGACGTACTTAAATTTATCGATGTTTGCATACAACGCAAAGAATGAATAAGTGTTGTATAACGTTCCAAAGAATTTGCGTCGAACCTCAGCAATTCCTTCTAAATCAAATTTCAAGTTATCCCAAGGATTCGCATTCGAAATCATATACCAACGTGTGGCATCAGGTCCGTACTCGTTTAATGTTTCGAAAGGGTCGGCTGCATTTCCTAAACGTTTGGACATTTTTTGTCCATTTTTATCTAAAACCAAACCGTTTGAAACTACATTTTTATAGGCTACTTTATCGAAAACCAAAGTCGCAATCGCGTGCAAAGTATAAAACCAACCACGAGTTTGATCGACACCTTCGGCAATGAAATCAGCTGGAAAATCTTTGTTTTTGTCAATTTTATCCTTGTTTTCAAAAGGATAATGCCATTGTGCATAAGGCATTGAACCCGAATCAAACCAAACGTCAATCAAATCGGATTCGCGTTGCATTGGTTTTCCAGAAGCCGAAACCAAGGTGATTTCATCGACTACATTTTTGTGCAAATCCACTAAATCATAGTTGGCTTCATCCATATTTCCAATTTCGAAACCTTTGAAAGGATTTTCTTTTTGGAAGCCGGCTGCGATTGATTTTTCGATTTCGTTGTATAATTCTTCAACAGAACCAATCAATATTTCTTCAGTTCCTTCTTCGTTTCTCCATATAGGCAAGGGAATTCCCCAAAAACGAGAGCGCGATAAATTCCAGTCGTTGGCATTTTTCAACCAATTTCCAAAACGTCCTTCACCAGTTGATTTTGGTTTCCAGTTGATGGTTTCGTTCAATTCGAACATTCTATCTCGAACTTCTGTGATTTTTATAAACCAAGAATCTAATGGATAATATAAAATTGGCGTGTCCGTTCTCCAACAATGTGGATAACTGTGCACGTATTTCTCTACTTTGAAAGCTTTATTTTCTTCTTTTAACTGAATAGCAATTTCCACATCTATAGAGCGTTCTGGAGCATTTCCTTCAGTGTAATATTCGTTTTTAACGTATTTCCCAGAGTAATTACCTAAACCATCTATGAATTTTCCTTGTAGATTTACCAATGGAACTGGAGTTCCGTTTTCGTCTAAAACTAACATTGGCGGTACTTCTGGAGTAGCTTCCTTGGCCACTTTTGCATCATCAGCACCAAATGTTGGTGCAGTGTGTACAATTCCAGTTCCATCTTCGGTGGTTACAAAATCTCCCGAAATTACTCTAAAAGCATTTTCTGGATTTTGGTATGGTAACTTAAATTCCATTAATTGCGTGTAACGAATTCCCACTAAATCTGAGCCTTTACATTCGGCTACTATTTGATAAGGAATTTTCTTGTCTCCTTCTTTGAAATTTTCAAAATCCGCAACTTCATTACTTGCAAAAAATCCTTTTGCAAATTGTTTTCCAACTAAGTTTTTAGCTAAAATCACATTAGAATGACGCAAAGTATATTGATTGAAAGTTTCTACTAAGACATAGTCAATTTTGGGACCAACAGTCAAAGCGGTATTTGATGGTAAAGTCCAAGGTGTTGTTGTCCAAGCGAGGAAAAAAACCTCACCCCGACCCTCTCCAAAGGAGAGGGGGTTGAGTCCGAAAGCTTTATAAATATCATTTTCTGCTCCCTCTCCTTTGGAGAGGGCTGGGGAGAGGACTTTAAATTGAGCCACAACAGTTGTATCCGAAACATCTCTATAACTTCCTGGCTGGTTTACTTCGTGAGAAGATAATCCTGTTCCAGCTTTTGGAGAGTACGGTTGAATGGTGTAGCCTTTGTACATCAAATCCTTGTTGTAGATTTGCTTCAAAATCCACCAAACCGTTTCCATATACTTGGATTTGTAGGTTACATACGGATCTTCCATATCGACCCAATAGCCCATTTTTTCGGTCAAATCATTCCACACATCGGTGTAACGCATCACGGTTTTTTTACAGGCTTCGTTGTACTCAGCTACGGAAATGGTTTTTCCGATGTCTTCTTTAGTAATTCCTAATGCTGCTTCAGTGCCTAATTCTACAGGTAATCCGTGTGTATCCCAACCTGCTTTACGCTTAACTTGAAATCCTTTTTGAGTTTTATAACGGCAAAATATATCTTTAATAGCACGCGCCATAACGTGGTGAATTCCCGGCAATCCATTTGCCGAAGGTGGCCCTTCGAAAAATACGAATGGTGGGTTGCCTTCACGAGTGGTTACACTCTTCTCGAATATGTTTTCTTTTTTCCAAAAATCAAGTACTTCAGATGCAACTGTTGGCAAGTTAAGTCCTTTGTATTCAGTAAATTTTATGCTCATTTTATCCTTTTCTTAAATCGTGGTGCGAAAGTAGTAAATAGTTTTCAGTTTTCAGTTTTCAGTTTTCAGTTTTTATACTTTTAGTTTTTAAAAACCAAGTAATTGCTCCACTTATTAATAAGTTTCAGGATTAAACTCCATTTTTTTCGTCATCCTCTAATTCAAAAAAATCATTAACTGATTTTCCAAATAATTGTGACAATTTTAGCGCTAGTAAAGTTGATGGTACAAAACGATTGGTTTCGATAGAATTTATGGTTTGTCGAGAAACACCTATTTTTTCGGCCAATTCTTCTTGGGTAATGTTTAAAATTGCTCGTTCTACTTTTAGTCTATTCTTCATTGTAGGCTCTCTTTAACTTCCTAAAAGTAATAATTTGCATAAAAAGCAGAACAGCTAAAACAGCAACATCCTTACTGCCCTCGATTTTATGCCCTGATGATAAGCTAAAAAAAAGGATGTAATTAATAAATGGTATTATTAAATAGAAAAGTATTGTCCCTATAACAGCATAATTATACGATTGCATCCTAATTTTAGCAATTAACTCATCTTCTATTTTCTCTTTTGAAATTGAGATAATAAGCAATCCTAAAACTGACCCTGTCAAAGCTATTCTTTCAAATAAATCTTGGTATTTATCATTTTCTAAATATATTGAGATAATGGGAACTGAGATAAATGACAATATAAATAGAACTAAACCCACAATTTTAAACCTATTGGGCAACTGAAAGCTAGTATATTTTTCGATTTTTTCAATATCCCCTTCTTGTTTTGATTTTAGTTGCATAAATAAATTATTAAAGCTTGCTTTCCTTAAAGAACAACGAACTTGATTAAAAGACAAATATACTTTACTTTTTTTAGAATAAAAAAATATTTTAAAACATTTTTAACCATTAAGCAAAAACCGCTGCCAAAACCTCCAAAGATTTTGGTTTTCTAAAGCCGTCGAGATGGAAAGCGTAGTAATCAATCAGGATTTTTAAGACGATTTGCCTTTCGATAACGTGGAAGGTTTTCTGGTCGTTTTCGAATTTTAAAGGAATGAGTTTTTTGAAGAGATTGGTTTCGTGTTCAGTGAGTGAGCCAATGCCGTGAAATGGAGTAAAAACACCTTCGTTGGTGTCGAAAAAAGGGAATTCCATTTCGGAAATATCGGGATAAAAACCCAAATATTTCGTGATTTCGAGCATTAAAATCAGATGAAAATTAGCGGTTTGATCGTTATTATCAAGCCAAAACAATGCGGTTTCCAAGAAAGCAAAAAGATGTTCGTTTTTCTCTTCTTCGTGAATGGAATGGTGTAGAATTTCGGAAATAAATAACACAATCGTACTCTTGAAAATATCCGAATGTATGGATTGAAATGGGGTCGCAATTTTGACTTCCTTGAAGTTTTCCAAACTACCTTTGTTTTTGTGAACGGCTTCGATTTCGAGAATGGTCAGCGGTTGGAAATAAGCAATTTTTTGGTTGGATTTTCTGGAAGAAAAAGCGTCGCGGACAAAATAGGTTTTCAAACCGTGTGATTGGGTAAAGCATTTTACAATCAAACTTTTCTCTTGGTATTTGAGGGAAGAAATGACGATGGCTTTAGTTTTTACGAGCATTTTGGGTTTTGGGTTTTGGGTTTTGGGTTTTGGGTTTTGGAGCGATGGTTTGAACTTTTTATCCCAACACTTAAAACCAAACACCTAATTTACCTAATAATCATTACTTTTTTGACCTTGGTTTCGATACCGTCTTCAGCTGAGATAAAAATCATATACACGCCAGAAGCTACTTTGTGTTTACCAAAAGCGGTGGTGTCCCATTCGATGGTTCCTCCTTCAGAAGTGGTTTCGTACACTAGATTTCCTTCAATATCGGTGATTTTTATGGTGGCTTTGTCTAATAAACCGGTGATTTTTACGGTTCCTTCGTATTCTGGTCGCACCGGATTTGGATAAACATATACATTATTTAGATCATCATTGGCTGCCGTTGCTGCTCCTTTGAAGGATATTAAACCTTTGTTCGTAGCGATAAAAACTTCTCCTGTGATACTATTTATATCGATGTCATTTATAACATTGCTTGGCAATGGCGAATTATTTACAGTAAAATGATACTTGGTTTCCTGCCCGTTTGACGACAGTAAAAATACGCCCGAATCGGCAGTTCCAACCCATTTATTATTGGATCCATCAACTACTATATCAGTTATAAATTGCTCGTATAATAATTCTTGAGCAAGACCATCTTCCAAAATAATTATGGAATTTGTTGTCATCTGGTCTTCGGTTTGAAAGCTCCCAATATTGGACAATATTCTCAATCCTTTTGTGGTTCCTATCCAAAGTTGGTTTCTATTATCCACAGCAATTGCCCTGACATCAGTAGTAGGCAAATTCCCGGCATCTGATCCTGCGGTTATTTTTTTAAATTTATTGATAGATTCGTTATAACTAATCAGACCATCTGTATTGGTACACCACCATTTGGTTCCGTTTTTATCAATTATCATTCGGCTCATACTGGCATCAATACTTTTGTCCAGAATACCGTTCAATGAAAAACTTTGCCATTGTCCATCAGTTTTTAAGACTTTTAATCCCTTTTGGATAAGGCTATTGTTCAGCCAAAGATTTCCAGATTTATCGAATGCAGATCCATTTATCCTGACATCGATGTAAGTTGGCCCAAGAAATGTTAGTGATTCTAGTCCGCTATTTGTTTGATTATACAAGATTTTTGGCACATCATTTTCAATTTTTAACAAACCCGAAAAATAGGAACTGGCATAAACTTGGTTCTCGTTATTGGGATTGATGGTAATTCTTGATATTGATTTGGCTCCAAATACTTTTTCGTAAGGAATATTCAACCATCCCGTTGCGCTGTATTTGCTAATGCCGTAACTGTCTAAAGGATATGGATTGTAAGTTCCGGTATAATCCCCATATACTGCCCAAAGCGCATTTGGCGTGACTTGCATTGCAAAAACATTATTTCTGGAAGGACCAATAGGGGTGATGTTTTCAAAAGCCGAAGAGACAGAAATGCTAGTTGATAGCAATCCGTTTTCTTTTGTTCCAATATAAACAACATCGTTTATGGTTGTGGCGCAGGTAAAACTAGCACTGATTCCCGGAATTTGATTGCTGTTTATTTGACGAACAAGTGCCATTTGTTTGTTATAAAAATAAACGCTTATAGACGTTGTAATAATAAGATAATTATCGGTTTTTCGCATATCGACTGCAGCTGACGGAAGAGCCGTATATCCAATAAAAGAATTTGAGCCCGCGTTGTATTTATGAATATATCCCGAAGTATTTATGGCAATTAATTCCGTATCGAAAGACTCTATGCTTGACCAACTTCCTGATGCAACTATTGACCACTGATTAAAATCAATGAGGTTTTTACTTGCAATATTCGCTCTTCTGACACCGTCAATTGTAGCTGCATAAATGAAACCATTAAATACGGCGGTTTGCATCACCCTTATTTCTGCTCCATTGTTACCAATAAAATAGGTGTCTCCAAACAACATAGTGGACAAATTGAATTGAACGATTCCAAAATCACAGGAAACATAAACAATCCCTTCAAATTCCATAAAATGATTGATTTTCTTAATATTTGAAGGAAGTTGTTTGTTGATGATGTCAACGATATTTAACATACTTCCGTCAACTTCGTTGATTACAATCATCAATCCATTTTCATAACCTACAAGTGTCTTATTAGATGTTGCACTGTAATATAAAGACGTAATTGTTTCCCCTGAAAGTCCATCGATGGTATTGGTGGTTTTGAGCTGGCTTGTGGTGGTGTTTTTGGAAAATAAAGCATTTTCCGAGGCTGCAAAAATTGTGGTTGGCGATTCCGATAAATCCTTAATATCATTATAGGAGAAATACCCTTGCCATAAGAAGTTGCTTTGGGCAAAACCCATTTGCGAAGCAATCAGAAGTACAAAATAGAGAAGCCTTTTTTTCATTATTTGCATAAATATTTGTTCACAAATATAATACAAACGAAATTAATGGAATTTTGTTTTAAAACAAAAAAAGAGCCTTCTATCTCATCCTGATCACTCAGGACGAAAGAAGGCCTTTTGTTTTTATGAAAAAAATTTACACTACTCCTTGCGCTAGCATTGCATCGGCAACTTTTACAAATCCTGCGATATTGGCACCTTTTACATAGTTTACATAACCGTCATTTTCAGTTCCGTATTTTTTACATTGGTTGTGAATTCCAACCATAATGTCTTTTAATCTCTCGTCCACTTCTTCGCTAGTCCAGTTTAAACGAATGGAGTTTTGCGTCATCTCCAGTCCAGAAGCTGCAACACCTCCAGCATTAGCTGCTTTTCCTGGCGCATAAAGAACTTTGGAGTCCAAGAATAATTTAATGGCGTCCAAAGTACATGGCATATTAGCTGCTTCAGTAACACAAGTGACTCCGTTTGCAATTAACATCTTCGCATCGTCTTCGTTTAATTCGTTTTGTGTAGCACAAGGAATGGCGATATCCACCTTAACTTCCCATACGCTTTTTCCTTTATGAAAAACTGCATTTGGGTATTTCTCTAGATATGCCTCGGCTTTGTTATCTCCTCTGGCTCTCATTTCAAGCATAAATTCGATTTTGTCCCCAGAAATTCCTTCTGCATCATAAATATATCCATCAGGCCCAGAAAGCGTTAGTACCTTTCCTCCCAATTCATTTATTTTCAAGGCTACGCCCCAAGCTACATTCCCAAATCCAGAAATGGCAACTGTTTTTCCTTTTATTTCTTGACCAATGGTTCTAAGCATTTGTTCAGTGAAATAAACCACTCCGTAACCCGTTGCTTCCGGTCTAATTAATGAGCCGCCGTAAGCAATACCTTTTCCAGTTAGAACTCCAGTAAATTCATTTTTAATTCTTTTGTATTGACCAAATAAATATCCTATTTCTCTGGCTCCAACGCCAATGTCACCCGCAGGAACATCAATATCTGGACCAATATGCCTGCACAATTCCGTCATAAATGATTGGCAAAAACGCATTACTTCCGCATCGGATTTGCCTTGAGGATCAAAATCCGAACCTCCTTTTCCACCTCCCATAGGAAGCGTTGTCAAACTATTCTTGAAAACTTGTTCAAAAGCAAGAAATTTAAGCACAGACAAATTCACTGTGTGGTGAAAACGAATTCCTCCCTTGTAAGGACCAATCGCGGAATTCATCTGAATTCTAAAGCCTCTATTTACTTGAATTTCTCCTGCATCATCCACCCAAGGAACTCTAAATATTATAGATCTTTCAGGTTCTGCAATTCTGAGAAGCAGATTCTTGCCATCATATTTTTTTCGCTCTGCGATAAAAGGGATAACAGTTTCGGCAAATTCTCTAACAGCTTGGATGAACTCAGGCTCATTTGGATTTTTTGACTCTACTTGAGCCATAAATTGATTTATTTTATGTTCCATTTCGAAATAAATTATTCAAACAGGGTTAATAATACTAGTTTAATTAAACGAAATATTTCTTTTTAAGAAAACGATTTCGTAAATGTGTACAAATATACATTTTATAAGAATATTGACATGTATTTTTTGATTTTCTTAACCAAAATTAATACTTTTTATAAATGCCGAAACAATTCTTTTTAAAATTAGTATAATTAATAATGAAATATAAAAAACCTTATATTTTGTTTATATAATATTCATAAAAATTGCCGTTTATATTTATTTGTTTGTATAACATTCTTAATACTTGTTGTTTTTATATATTTGTAAAAAAGTAATCCAATTTAAATGAATTCAAAATCTATTATATTTTTCTGTATTCTTCTTTTTGGAATTTCCAATATAGCCCAAGCACAATACGGATTTTCTCACGAAATTGGAGTCATTGCAGGCCCTGTAGCATTTCAATCGGATTACGGAGAAAGATACGACTTGTCTACCAATGCTGGTAATACGGGATATGGAATTGGAATAATTCACTATTTAAATTTTTCCTACACAGCAGATTGTAATTGTTATACCCCTGAAACTTATTTTAACGACCACTTCAAATTAAGAAGTGAATTGTCTTATAATAAAACGGATTTGAACCATTTTGGACAATGGGTTGAAGGCAAAAATTCCCTACGAAAACAGCAGCTGATAGCAATGAATGGAAGCACTGCCGTGACTAATATAGGGATGCAACTGGAATTTTTCCCTTGGAGTATTCGCGATTTCACCTCAAGAATAGAAAGTTGGGGGCCGTTTATAAGTCTTGGCGGGCAATTTAGTTTCTACAACGCAAAGGTTTCTTCGACAATGGGTCCTTTGGGAACACCACTAACCACTTTTCCTAAATATTTAGTTCCTACTGATAATCGCCCTTATGGATATTCAACCGAAGGAGGTTCTGTTTGGTCTGTAGTTTCAAGTGTGGGAACTCGCTATAAATTGGCTCCATTATCTGATTTGATGGTTGATCTAAGACTGCAATATTATTTTTCTGACTGGGTTGATGGTCTAAATCCAAACCCCACTTTATATAAAGAAAACAAAGCAAACGACTGGTTGGTTTGGTTTAATGTGGGTTATATTTATTACTTGCAATAGCAAAAAGAGGTCTTTTACTCACCCCAGCCCTCTCCAAAGAGAGGGAGTAATGAGGATTATTTTATTATTCCAATGCCTGTTGTAGGTCTTCGATTAAATCTTCGGCGTCTTCAATACCAACACTCAGTCGAACCAAGTCATCCGTGATTCCTACTTCTTTTCGTTTATCTTCTGGAATCGAAGCGTGCGTCATCAAGGCGGGATGGTTTGCCAATGATTCTACTCCGCCCAAAGATTCAGCCAAGGTGAAGACTTTCAGTTTTTCCAAAAATTGGATTGAATCCTCTTTTTTGCCCGAAACAAATGTAAAGGAAACCATTCCGCCAAAACCGCTCATTTGTTTTTTGGCAATTTCGTGATGTGGATGACTGGCCAATCCTGGATAATAAACCGTTTTTATTTTGGGATGTTGACTTAAAAAGGCCACTACTTTCTCCCCATTTTCGCAATGTCTTTGCACTCTAAGATGCAAAGTTTTTATTCCTCTTAAAACTAAGAAACTGTCCATTGGACCCAATGTTGCCCCCGTGGCAAATTGTTGAAAATGCA
>Ga0209284_10001422_pt1 | contig 36951 bp, 31 predicted proteins | sample FRY03_FD_187211 | JGI IMG/M metagenome (GOLD analysis project Ga0209284, IMG submission 187211) | Freshwater microbial communities from Lake Fryxell liftoff mats and glacier meltwater in Antarctica - FRY-03 (SPAdes) (version 2) | ecosystem: Environmental > Aquatic > Freshwater > Ice > Glacier... | reverse complement strand
GTTTGGTAGCTATAGACCAGATAATCAATGCTTCTGCAAAAATGAACAGTATGAGTGGCGGCCAATTTGGTTCTCCAATGGTTTTCAGAGGGCCTACAGGTAGTGCAGGTCAGCTTGGTGCTCAGCACTCTCAAGCTTTTGAAAACTGGTATGCCAACTGCCCAGGACTAAAAGTAGTAGTACTATCTAACTCTTACAATGCTAAAGGACTTTTAAAGTCTGCTATCATAGATCCAGATCCCGTTATTTTTATGGAGAGTGAGCAGATGTACGGCTTTAAGCACGACGTACCAGAAGAAGAATACTACATCCCAATAGGACAAGCCAATATCCAAAAGGCTGGTACTGATGTTACTTTGGTTTCTTTTGGTAAAATGATGCGAGTAGCAGAAGAAGCTGTAACAGCACTAGCAGAAAAAGGAATAGATGTAGAACTAATAGACTTGCAATCTGTAAGACCAATAGACTACAAAACAATAGCTGAGAGTATTAAGAAAACAAATAGATGTGTAGTATTAGAAGAAGCGTGGCCTCTAGCATCTATCTCTTCTGAGATAAGCTATATGATGAGCCAAATGGTGTTTGACCATCTAGATGCTCCTATCAAGCGTGTAACTACGCGTGACACGCCGCTACCATATGCTGCTACCCTAGTAGAAGCGTGGCTGCCTAACGTACAGCGTGTAGTAGAAGCTGTAGATGCAGTGATGTACCGCAAATAAAATAGTAACTGAAATACATTGAAGCTCTTCCGCTAGTAGCGGAGGGGCTTTTTTTTGTCTGTACGTAGCGATTTCTTCCTTACTCCTATATCAATTTTAACAAGCATAAAATAGCCCTCCACTTACGTGAAAGGCTATTTGTTAATTCTATTGCAGTAAAAATTATCCTTTGATTACTTTTACTCTTTTAGTGCCTACTGTACAAGGAGTTTTAAAAATGCAAGCAGCAGTCCTTATGTACTAAACCGCCCTTTACTAAATATTCTCACTCCATTATCCTTTCCTTTTCTAAGAGCACGTTGCTCCTCCTCTGGCATAGCGGCTATTGTTTGGCACTTTGTAGAGCAAGTCCCGGTATATTTTTCGGCACACTTAGGGCACTGAATGAAAAGTAGATTACACGCCTTATTCTTACAGTTAGTATGGTCATCGAAAGGTTCGCCACACAGATGGCACCCTGCTATTACATCTTCTGTGATACGTTCATTTAATCGTTCATCGAAAACAAAGTTTTTCCCAATGAACTTATTCTCAAGTCCATTCTCCTTAGCATCGCGAGCATACTTTATTATCCCTCCTTCTAAGTGATACACGTCTTTAAAACCCTTGTGCTTGAGATATGCACTTGCCTTCTCACAGCGTATACCTCCGGTACAATACATTACCACTGTTTTATCTTTTTGGTCTGCTAGCTCGTCTACTACTAGTGGCAACTGATCTCTAAAAGTGTCTACATCTGGACACCAAGCTCCTTGAAAATGACCTACCTCACTCTCATAGTGATTTCGCATATCTATGAGTATGGTATTCTCGTCATCCGTAAGTTTATTGAAATGCTCTACATCTAAATAGTCCCCAGGTTTTGAGACATCAAACAGGTCATCATTTAAACCATCAGCTACTATCTTATTCTTTACTTTAATAGCCAGTTTAAAAAATGATTTGCCATCATCTTCCACGGCATAGTTGAGCCTCACTCCGTCTAAAAAAGTGACATTTGACAACTCTTTTTTGTACTCTTCTAACGTATGATTGGGAACACTTAACTGTGCGTTTATACCTTCATGAGCTACGTAGATTCTACCCAGCACTCCTAGTAGATCCCAGTAGTAAAACAGATGATCTCTAAACAAGTGGGGATTGCCAATATTGGCATATTTGTAAAAGGACATAGTAGTACGTTTTTCATCACTACTCTTGATTTTCTCCTTTAGCTCTTCCCCATTAATAGTATTATGCAATTTCATGTTACACCCTTTTCAATGGCAGTACAAAGATAATGCTGTGACTTATTTTACATAACTACGTCTCAAAATTAAATACCCTAATGAAAATATCATATTTACCCTCTCTCTTGTACTGAGCGATGCAAAGAAATAAGTGATGGCGAATTTGAAAAATACTTTGCCAAGACTAGTCAACTTCAGATAAAAGCAGAGACTACATATCGTAAATATCATATTGGTTTTGAAACATACTATCAGAATAAAAACAGGCTTAGCTACAGCACATAACACACAAAAAGGTCGTCGAAAATACTACAATGAACAAGCTGAGTTAAACAAGAAAGAGTGTGAAGCGTGAGAGAAACATCCATTCGTCTATTAATTATTCATTTTAGTGTAAGAATTCACATTCTCTAAATCAAAAAGCACTTTTCATTCGTATTATTTAATATGAAGTCATTTGCTTACATCATATGTTTATTTTTGGTAATTGCTTGTAATGCACAGAGCACACAATCGTCTAATACTAAAAATGAAGTAAAACCAGAAGTCAATACAGAAATGAAATTTAACGTATTAACAGAAGAAGAAAAAAGAGTAATCCTTAATAAAGGAACAGAATATCCAGGCACAAGCGAATTCACAGATAGTGAAGCCAAAGGTGTATACACGTGCAAGCAATGCAATCAGCCGCTATACACATCAGAAACTAAATTTAACAGCCACTGCGGTTGGCCTAGTTTTGATGATGAGATAGTTGGCTCTGTTACTCGTGTGACAGATGCAGACGGACGCAGAGTAGAGATAGTGTGCTCTAACTGTCAAGGGCACTTAGGCCACGTTTTCGAAGGAGAAATGATGACCGACAAAAACACACGTCATTGTGTGAATGGAGTTTCTATGAACTTCGTAGAGGGTGGAGAAGCCTTACCTGCGGTAATAAGAGAAGAGCCAATGGATATGAGCAAAATGGATACTGCAACTTTCGGAGCAGGATGTTTCTGGTGTGTGGAGGTGCTATTTGAAAAACTAAAAGGAGTACATAATGTAGAAAGCGGATATGCCGCTGGCAAACTAAAAAAGCCTACCTATAAAATGGTATGCCAAGGCAATACCGGTTCTGTAGAAGTGGCTCAACTGGTTTTTGATCCAAGTATAATCACTTACGAAAAACTAGTGGATATACTATTTCATGTACACGACCCCACTACGCTAAACCAGCAAGGTGCAGATAAAGGCACACAGTATCGCTCGGTTATCTTCTATCATAATGAAGAGCAAAAAGCGATAGCCGAAAAAGTACTGAGGAAAGTAGATGGAGGTGACTTATGGAGTGACCCTATAGTAACCGCTATAGAGCCTATATATAATTACAGTACGGCAGAAGACTATCACCAAAACTACTACAACAATAACAAAGAGAGTAATGGATACTGCAACGCAGTGATAGGGCCAAAGGTGGCTAAGTTTCAATTGAAATATAAGAATTTGATTAAGGGGTGATTTCCTTTTTTGATTAATTGGTTAGTTATAATCCCTTCTGCCTCGGCGGAGGGGATTTTTTTTGTGTTGTCGGATAATCAAAGTATCTATACGATGAAACCAAATCAACCTACCGCTTGCTTATTTTATTATTAGTGATAGTCCTTTGACGGCTGCACTTGTGCCGCCCTTCTACAAAACCACGGAGCTTATTGTGTTTGGTGCCTCTTCCCTGTACTCGCTTACGCCAAAGTCTAAAACTACCTGGCTTCATCTCACGACGCATTATAGTAATCACCTCTTTTTCTACTAGTCCAAACTGAAGCTTGATAGTATCGAAACTCGTGCGGTCTTCCCACGCCATTTCTATTACGCGATTTATATCCCGAGGTGAAAGTATCATTAGTATACTAACACTTCTTGAGTACATTTCGTTTGACCCTAAGTCTATAAAAAAGCATAAACCGCTACTATTACTGCCTAGGAATAGTGAGAAGCACTATTTATTTGAATGATTAAATGAAAAGCACCCCTGAATGGATAAAACATTTGACCTCCTATAAACACAGAACACTCGACAAACAGCTATTTTTCGCTATCTTTGAATCCCTAGGATATGCGAAAGATTTTTGGATTAACAGCTTTACTTATTGGACTATTCTTAGTCTATGTACTAAACACATCACATAAAGTGGGAGAAACAGTCATACCTCCTTTAGCCAAATTGCTAAACCCATATTCAGGTGCCTGGCAAAACTCCGAATCAGTAGAAGACTATACAGACTTTAATCTGCAGTCTGACCAGATAAAGGAGGAGGTACGTATCATTTTTGATGATAGAATGGTGCCCCACATTTTTGCTCAAAATCTACAAGATGCCTTGTTTGCTCAAGGGTATGTAGAAGCGTATCACCGTCTTTTTCAGATGGATATAAGTACACGCTCTCCAGATGGCAGACTATCTGAGATACTAGGTCCTAACTTGCTAGAATATGATAAAAAGCAACGACGTCTTGGCCTAGGATACGCAGCAGACAATGCTGTGCAAGGTTGGAATAAATTCCCTGAAGAACTGAAAAATGTGGACGCCTACTCTGCTGGGGTTAATCATTTTATCCAAAACCTGAAACCAAAGGATTATCCTTTGGAGTACAAACTGCTGGACTTTGCCCCTAGCAAATGGACCAATAGACACTGTGCTCTTCTGCAAAAAGCTATGACTCAAACCTTAGCCGGATATGAGGAAGATATAGAAATGAGCAATGCTCTTCGTATCTTTGGTAACGAAGATTTTAATCTAATCTATCCCGACAGAAATCCCAAGGATATCCCTATAGTACAAGGACCCTTCTTAAAAGCGAGAGAATCATTAGACAAACTCAATATTTCAGAAATTTCTGATGGCCTCATTCAGAGTATTGATAGACCACGCTCACCAGATGGTGTAGGTAGTAATAACTGGGCCATAGGAGGGAATAAAACTGTGACGGGCAAACCAATGCTAGCTAATGACCCTCATCTTGGCCTTAGCTTACCCTCCGTTTGGTACGAAATCGCAATCACAACACCTGATTTTAGTGCTCAAGGAGTAACACTGCTTGGTATGCCAGGAATTATGATTGGGTTTAATGAAAATATAGCTTGGGGAGAAACGAACGTAGGGCATGACCTATCCGACTACCATACCATATCTTGGACAGACGATACTAAGACTACCTACTTGCTCGATAACCGAGTGGTAAAAGCAGACCTCAGAATAGAAACCTATAACGTAAAAGGCACAGGAGTAGTTTACGATACTGTAAGATACACTCACTGGGGGCCAGTGGTAGAGGACGAAACTAACCTAGCTCTAAGATGGATAGCACATGACGCCTCGCCTACTCCCGAGTTTATGTCCTTCATAAATGGAATGCAATGCAGTAACTATGATGACTATCTAAAATCTACAGCAGACTTTTATGCTCCTGCTCAAAACTTCGTTTATGCAGACAATAAAAATGAAATAGGCATACGTATAAATGGAGCCCTACCCATAAAAAACTACAAGCAAGGTGTGACCATAAGCCCTGGTGCAGCTAAGACTGATGGATGGCAAGGTATGATTCCAAGAGATGAAAATCCACAAGAAAGAAATCCATCTAGAGGATATGTGAGTAGTGCAAACCAATATAGTGCTTCTGCCGATTATCCGTATTACTACAATGGCAATTTTGAGCCATACAGAGGCAGAACCATACACAAATACTTACAAGAAAAGGATACCGTAGACATAGCATACATGAAAACAATGCAAAACAGCACCTACAGTATGTTAGCAGAAGAAGCCTTGGCCAGTATGCTACCAATGCTAGATTCTATAAACTCTTCACATCCCCAGGCGATAAATTTAGCTAAGTGGAATCGGCATTATGATGCTAGTTCTTCAAGTCCAGTTCGTTTTGATAAGTGGTTTACCGCTTTTCATGAAATGCTATGGGACGAAATCTATACGCAACAAGACAAGGTAGCACTTCCCAGTCCAGACCTTTGGGTAACAGTGAATATGATAGAGAAAACACCCAACAGTAAATTTTATGACATAGAAGCTACTCCGGGCATAGAGACTTTAACCAACCTTATCAATATGTCATTTGTTCAAACACTATACTCTGATCCTACCCCTTTGAGTAAAGAGAAAAATGCACAGATACTGCATCTTACTAGACTTCCTGCTTTTTCTGAAATGGAAATAGCCCTAGGAGGCACAAACCATAGTCTCAACGCTATGCAACAGACCTTTGGTCCTAGTTGGCGTATGGTGGTTGCTCTAGGCGAAAAACCTGAAGCATATGGCACCTATCCTGGTGGGCAAAGTGGCAATCCCGCTAGTCCTTTTTACAAAAATAAAATAGCTACTTGGGCTAAAGGAGAATACGATAAACTAGAACTTGCCACCAAACCAGAAGACATTTCCAAATCACTTTTTAGCGTTAGCATCACTCATGAAAAATAGTATCCTCTTTATTCTAATACTCGTTGCCACTGCTGCACTGTCTCCATTTCTACCATGGTGGATTATAGCTCCGATAGCTTTTATAGGGACCTACCTAAGTAAAACAAAAGCTATGGCAGGATTTTTAATTTGCTTTCTGGCAGTATTTTTAGCTTGGTTAGGCTCCATACTAATGACAGATGATGGCACTATAGCTGTGCTCATGGGCAAACTCCTTAATGTATCTTCCACCTTCACACCCTTCTTAGCTTCGCTTCTAGGTGCTTTGGCAGCTGGATTTTTTGGGCTAGCAGGATCGTTGCTATCTCCTAAAAATAAAAATTGGGTCAATGGCTAGTCCTTTAATTTAAGTTAATTTCTGGTTTAATTCGGAGTATGAAAAATCTTGAAAATTTAATTTACCCTCTAGCATCTGAACGTTACAAAGTAGCATTGTTTGGGGCGAGCATAGGCCATATGTTTGGCGGATTAAAAGTAAGAAGAGAATCGAACAGAGATAAGGAGAATAAAGGTCGTGCAATCCACGATATGGTTATTGGAAGCATAGTACTCTTTAACCAAGAAAAGTATAAAGAAATTAGCGAGCTGGAGGATTCACCACTGCTCTAATACTGAATACGTGAGAGTATTGCAGTGTGTTGTCATTAGCCAAATCACTAAGAGCATAGTCCAGTGTAATCTGCTTTAGCTTTAGCCCCAGACCTATGTTGGGCTGTATGGTCCATTGCTGTTCGTAGTTCAAATCTTTGATTTGCTGTATGTTACCTATTCCTCCACGCAAGTAGATTATGTCCTTATATCCAGCTTCTATACCTAGATGTGGATCCCCACTTATAAAGTTTGTTCTGAGTAGAGTATTTCTTTTACCGTCTGTATTGATATCAATATTAACCTCTGCTAGCAAAGTGAAATCCTCTGAAATATTGACTTTTTGGGCAATTCCTAGTATAAACTTAGGCAAGGTAAGTTCTAGTGAATTCTTTGGCACTTCATTGCCTGTCTGTCTAAAAACTTGAATCTCAGCATCGGTAAAACTATATTTCCATGCATTGAACGTGGTAGTGACATCTCTAGCCACGAATGCAAACATCCAATTATTATTAGTCTCATACTTGGCACTAGCATCTATACCAAAACCCCACGCTGTTGCAAACTCTCCTGCTTTTCGGTTAACTATTTTAGCACTTGCCCCAAAACTTAAGCCTTCTACCAATGCTTGCTGAGCATAGCTTACAAAAAACCCATAATCGACAGCACTAAATTCAGTAACCCTATCATAGTTTATCTGTCCGTTATTTATTAGATCTAATGTATTAGGTATTCCATCTACACCAAAACGTACCATGGAGAAAGCCAATGCTCCATTGTTTTTTACCTTCGTGCTTATTCCCAAATAATCGTAATTTGCTATTCCATTATATAGATTAGAATGCATAAACGAAATCTGAAGTTTATCTTCTTGTTTTACTAATCCAGCAGGATTCCAATACCCTGATGTGACGTCCTCAGTAGAGGCTACAACAGAGTTTGACATGCCAAATGCTCTTGCTCCCACTCCTATGGACAAAAACTCATTACTATATTTTGGAGTAGACTGAGCTTTACTTTCCATATTTAGGCCCAAAAGAGCCAATAGTACTAGACTTGCGTTTTTAATGGAAGGGCAATTCATTGGTAAATTTTACAAAAGTTGAATTTCTAAAGCATCAATAGAACGTTCCAATTCCGGTTCTATTGTCTCGCAAATGTCAATAAGTAACTGACGCTGATCATCATTGAGCTCTATCATATCTAACTTGCGGCATACCCCTTCTACGGCGGCTACTACATTTTCTAAGCTAGTGTATGTACTTAGAAACCTTGCTTTCATAAATCTACGGTGCTGTCCTTTCCAAAGTTCATCATCTTGTAAACCTGCATATCGCATAAATTTGAGAATCCAATCTTGCCCTACACTATCTATCATTTTGTAGAAATCATCCGCTAATGTTGGATTTTTATCTAGCAATATTTTATCTAAAAGCACTTCTACCATGATATGGGTAATGAAGTAGTCTCTATTAATATCCTTGTCTCCACTCTCTCGTATCATGTCTGTAGCCCTATTGGTTACATCTACAAATACCATCCAGTTATGAAACTTACGATCACTTGCAAAATGCTTATTAGTACCATCATTCATACTAGATATCTCCTTAGTAGTAAAGGTTATATTCTTATACGGGTTTATTCTAAGCTTAGGAATATAATGTCGTGCCAAGTCTGGTAGAATCAATCCAATATTGTAATACTTGTTCTCTTCGTCTCGGTCGAAATAGTAATGGCTTAAATAATTCACTGGTGCAAAGAAAATGAAATGTAGCTAATAAATGTGCAATCTAGTTTCGCTAAAGCCATATTATTATTAAAAAGAAGACATTTAGTTATAGTAAAATGTAATATTACTATAGCAAAAGCAAATTCGGGATAGACGAGACAGCAGTTATCTTTGCCCTATGAATAGCATAGGACTGCCTCAAAAAGAAACCGTAGAAATAGTAACGAAACTAAATACGCTGCTTGCCACTTACTCAGTACTATATATGAATACAAGGGGTTTTCATTGGAATATAAAAGGAAAAGAGTTTTTTGAGCTTCATATCAAATTCGAAGAAATATACAATGCTCTCGTATTGCAAATAGATGAAATAGCAGAACGAATCCTAACCCTAGAAGGCACACCATTACATTCTTACTCAGACAACGTAAAAAATTCACTTATTGCCGAAAAAACGAACATAACAGATGGAAATGCTGCTTTGGGTTACATTCTAGATGGGTATAAAACTATTATTATGTTGCAACGCGAGATTTCGAATATGGCTGGGGATATAGCTGACGAAGGGACAGTATCACAAATGAGCGACTATATCACATCACAAGAAAAAGAGGCGTGGATGTTTCGTTCATACTTAGCGTAAAATCCTACTTTCGCATCTTTGAAATCCGCTAGTAAAACATCCGATAAACTTGGTACGGAGAGAATAGGCACTTTGCTTCTGAAGCAGTCTCTACCAGCCGCCATGGGTTTCTTGGTCATGTCTCTATACCAGATGGTAGACGTCTGGTTTGTAAGTAGGTATGCAGAAGGTGAGATAGCCATTGCAGCTATAACGGTAGTGCTTCCTATTACATTTCTTATTTCTTCTTTTGGTATGGCGGTAGGTGTAGGCGGAGCATCTATATTAGCACGTGCATTAGGAGAAAACAACCCCGAAAAAGCTCAAAAAACTTTTGGTAACCAAATAACACTTACTTTGGTTTTTGTCGGCTTTTTTGTGCTTATAGGATATTTATTCCAAGACCAATTGCTGAGGCTATTTGGGGCCAATGAGCAAATTCTACCTTACGCTAAAAGATACTTCAATATTCTTCTTCTTGGGCTGCCCTTTTTGGGTTGGGCTATGATGACTAATAATGTAATACGTGCAGAAGGGAAACCCATGGTGGCCATGCTTACTATGATTATCCCTGCTCTGTCTAACATACTTATAGACTACATACTTATTTATCATTTAGATATGGGAATAAGCGGGGCGGCATGGGCTACCACTGCAGGATATATGCTAAGTGGGGGCTTTACACTTTGGTTCTTTACCTCTGGTCAGAGCGAGCTAAAACTGACCAAAAGCAACTTGAGAATTGATTCTGATATCACGTCTGAAATTGCTTCCATTGGCTCTATTACACTGCTTAGGCAGAGTATGTTTAGCATCATGGCAATAGTTCTCAATTGGCAACTCGGCAAGTGGGGTGCTATAGAATATAAATCTACATTAGGAGAAAGTGGCGGCTCGCATGCCATAGCCATCTATGGTCTTATCCGCGGATTCACACTTTTTATAGCCTTTCCTATTATTGGTATTATGCAAGGTTTAATGCCGATAATCAGTTTCAACTATGGAGCTGGAAATTGGTCAAGAGTAAAAGAGAGTATTACATTGGGACTAAAATGGACCTTTAGTATCTCCATAGTGATGTTCTCTATTTTATTCTTTTTCCCTGACTTTCTTATAGGGGTTTTCACCAAAGACATTGATCTGCTGGCTCATACACCCAGAGTTTTAAAATGGATCTTTATTTCACTGCCTTTAATGGGAGTTGGATTTATAGGCGGTGCATACTTTCAGGCTATTGGCAAACCTATCCCCGCACTCGTCCTTACCCTTGCACGCCAAGGACTATTTATGATACCCCTAATGCTCATAATGTCTCATTTCTTAGGCTTAGATGGGGTTTGGTTTTCTATGCCTGTAGGCGAAATATTAGCTGGGGTTTGGGCTGCAATTTGGTTGTATATGGAAGTGAATAAACTGAACCACCATACTTTAGAGACCTAATTCTCTACGTCAATTTTTGGTAAACCATACTTACCAAAGACGTTTTACTCCATAGAAATCTCTATATTCCCCACATCATGAAAGCAATCATTACTAGTTTATTTCTCCTTTTTACTGTTTTTCTAGCTAACGCTCAGACTTCAAACTGCTCCCCTACCTTCTCAGAAATTTACGATTTCCAAATAGGTGATACGTTTCACTATTCCATAAAAGAAAATCCAGGGGGAGGCACACAAGAATACCTGTATTCTAAAGAGGTATATACTATTTTGGATAAAATTGTATCAGGAGATACCACCACATATTATAGGCAATTTGGAGGTATTAAAAGAGATACTTTAATTTTAGTTAATGACAGCTCACACTTCCTAAACCAATGTGACTCATCCTATATCTTAGTCAATCCACACTTCCATTACCCTTTCGATAACCCCAGAAATATAGAAGTATATGCCGTACTTAGGGTGTATTATAATGATACTGTACGCACTTATGACAATGATTATCCACGTATCGTGAAATCCATTTCGAATCGTTATAGTTTGGGAAGCGGTTTCTATACCAAATCAGATTCCAACTCCTATTCCCCCTTTGATAGTGTTGGAATGACTATCACCAAGGAATATGCTAAGGGTGCTGGCTTACTCTACGATGACCACATGCAGTTTGAGTCTCACTATAAAAAAATCCTCACGCATAAAATCAACGGGACAGATACTACCCTATATAAAACAGCTTCTATCACAAAACGACACGAAAACCCTTTGCATATCTCAATATTTCCTAATCCCGTAAAGGATAAACTAACCTTTAAGTATAAAGACAGATCAACTGTAAATTACGCTATAGTGAATACAATGGGGCAGACTATAATCTCTGGCATATCAAAAAGCATTGAACATACCATTGACTTATCTCACTTACCGGCTGGCATTTATTTTATTAACAGTACTACCTCAGAGTCGAGTAGATCTGTACGATTCATAAAGCAGTAAAACCTACAGATTAAAAGCCTCAGCGATTATCGCTTCTTGCTCTTTCTTGTGTACTGCTGCATATCCTGTGGCTGGACTGGCACTACTTTTTCTGGTGATTTCTTTAAAACCTCTAGCCCAGTCATAGCGTAAGATGTGCATCCATGCTCCCATATTCTTAGGCTCTTCTTGTACCCAGCAGAATTCTGCTTTTGGATATTTCTTAAAGAGTGCTTCCATCTGAGTCTCGGGCATAGGATAAATCTGCTCTAAACGCACTACAGCCACATCCTTACGTTTATCTTCTTGCTGCTTAGCTAGTAGATCGTAGTAGATTTTACCTGTACATATATTTACTCGTTTTACCTTTTTAGTATCTACGTAAGTATCGTCTATTAACTCTTGGAAACCTCCTTTGATAAATTCCTCTGACTTACTTACTGCTAATGGATGACGTAGTAGACTCTTTGGAGTCATGATAACCAATGGCTTACGAAAATCTCTTTTTAGCTGTCTACGAAATGCGTGAAATAAGTTAGCCGGAGTAGTGATATTCATCACCTGCATATTAGCTGCAGCACACAGCTGTAAGTATCGCTCTAGTCTAGCACTACTGTGCTCTGGACCTTGCCCTTCGTATCCGTGTGGCAGTAGCATCACTAAGCCACTGTACCTTCCCCACTTAGTCTCCCCACTAGCTATAAACTGGTCTATGATCACCTGGCAGCCATTAGAGAAGTCACCAAACTGTGCTTCCCATATCGTCAAGGCATTTGGACTAGTCATAGAGTATCCATACTCAAAACCAAGTACCGCATACTCAGAGAGTAACGAGTTGTAAATCTCGAATTTCTCTTGCTTGTCACTGATATTATTTAACGGGACATACTCTCCTTTCCCATCTTCCATATTCACTACGGAGTGACGGTGAGAGAATGTGCCACGCTCTACATCTTGGCCGCTCATACGCACAGGATGTCCCTCTTCTAGCAAAGTACCGTACGCCATAAGCTCACCCATAGCCCAGTCATAACTGTCATCTGCTATCATCTGCTTTCTATCGTTATACAGTTTAGTAACTTTTTTGATAGGAGTATGATTTTCTGGTAAGGCTGTGATGGCATTAGCTACTGCATCCCATGCCTTTTTAGAAACGGCAGTATTACTCGCTATTTCAAAATCTGCTTTAGTCCCACTTTTTAGTTTACTCCACGTATTCTTAGGTAGATTGTTATTCTTAGGCGTCTTATCTGCACGTACATCTTCTAGATCTTGCTGTAGCATGGCCTTAAACTCTTTTTCCATTTGCTTCGCAAGATTAGCTTCAATACTACCTTGCTCGCTTAGTTTCTTAGCATATATCTCACGTGGATTGGGGTGCTTGGCAATGGCTTTATATAGTACTGGCTGAGTAAATTTAGGCTCGTCACCTTCATTATGACCATACTTTCTATATCCCAAAATATCTATAAATACGTCAGACTTAAACGCCTGGCGGTACTCTAGTGCTAACTTAATGGTATATATCACAGCCTCCACATCATCACCATTCACATGAAAAACAGGACTCTTAGTGGTCTTAGCTACATCTGTACAATATATAGAAGTACGAGCGTCTGTATAGTTAGTCGTAAATCCTATCTGATTATTAGTCACTAGGTGAAGAATACCACCTACATTATAACCGTCTAATCCTGCCATTTGAATCATTTCATATACTATACCTTGGCCTGCTATCGCAGCGTCACCGTGTATTAGTATTGGGGTAATTTTACTCAAGTCATTGCCATACTTCTGATCTAGTTTTGCCCTAACTATACCCTGCACCACCGGATCTACAGCCTCTAGGTGGCTTGGATTTGGTGTCAGGTTTAATTTTACCTTTTTACCTAAACTAGTTTGGACTAGGCTTGTATACCCTAAGTGATATTTCACGTCTCCTTCAAAGACGGACTCTTCATACGCCTTACCTTCGAACTCATTGAATATCTCAGCATAGCTTTTTTGCATGATATTGGCTAGCACATTGAGTCTACCTCTGTGTGCCATACCTATCACAAACTCCTCTACCCCATGGCTAGCTCCTAGCTCTATAGCTGAATCTAGTGCCGGTATAAGTGTCTCTAGTCCTTCTAGTGAAAAACGTTTTTGACCTACATACTTAGTATGCAGAAAATTTTCAAAAGCCACTGCTTGGTTCAGTTTCTCTAGCGTCAGTTTCTTCTGCTCTAAAGTGAAATCTGGCGTGTTCTTACGCTTTTCCATTCTACTCTGCAGCCACTCTATACGCTTAGGGTCCGCCATATACATATACTCCACACCTATGTGTCCGCAGTATGTAGCTTCGCAATGAGCTATAATATCAGACAACTTAGCTGGACCGATTCCTATGGCCACACCCGCATTAAATTTTTTGTCTAAATCATCCCTTGATAGTCCAAAATTTTCAATCGATAAATCTGGAGTGTAGGTTCTACGCTCACGTACTGGATTAGTTTTAGTAAATAAATGCCCCCGAGTACGGTATCCGTTATTAATAAGGTTAAGGACATTGATCTCCTTTATCATCCAGCCAGAGTCAGAAGCGTTATCATCAGATACCGTAGCTCCACCTTCTGCATTCAGACCTAACTCTCCGTAAGCTAAATCAAAACCTTCGAAAAACCGCTGCCAGCTTTCATCCACTGAGGATTTATCTTCTTTGTACTGTTGGTATAAATGCTCGGTAGCATCTACATCTGCGTTGCTTAGATAAGAATGGTTTAACATGATTTGAATGTTAACGCAAAAATAGAAAAGGGGTTCATAATCAGAGATAGTTTCTTTCGAAATCTAAGACCAATTTAGACCAAGATATCTACATTCTTGTCTGTAGATAATGCAAAAATCATTTACGTTATATACTTTTGGTAAAACCAATTAAAAATCAAAATGGAAGAAACACAATTATTACCAAAGAAAAGGAGCACATTTATTACCGTTTTATGCATTCTTACATTCGTAGGAAGTGGATGGGGAATTATTGACGGTATTATGGACTATGTAGCTGCAGACAAGGTCGGTCAAGCTACAGAAATGATAAAGGATCAGATGGATGACGCTAAGGATCAAATAGAGGATAGTGAAGATATGCCAGAAAGTACCAAAAACTTTATGGAGAACATGATGGGCGGAGTAATGGAAAGCATAACTCCTGACAATATCAGAAAATCAGCAATCGTTAACATTCTAGCATCTTTACTCTGTCTATTTGGAGCCTATCTTATGTGGAATTTGAACAAAAAGGGCTTTTTCATTTATTTAGCAGGAACGTTATTAGCCGCCATAGGAATGGCTCTCGTTTTTAGCGGACTTATTGGGATGGTAGCAGCTGGAGGTACAGGCTTTTTAGGCCTTGTAATGTGCATACTCTACGGAGTAAATCTTAAAGACATGAATTAAACATTTATTCTAAAACAATAAAAAAGGTGTGCGGTTATATTCGCACACCTTTTTTATTGCTACTGTAGCAAAACACAAATAAATGAACAGTAGAGAATTCGTACAACTATTTAATGAATATCCAATCTTTCAAGAACTGGAGCGGGAAATTAGTGCCGGTAAATCACGTTTTAGGATTCAAAACTGCATCGGTTCTGCTAAGTCACTCCTCTTTGCTCACTTACAAAAACACACGGAAAGGAGTGTACTCGTAGTATGCAATAATCAAGAAGATGCAGAATATGTTTACGCTGACTTACAGCTTTTTACGGACCACAATTACGTATTTCTTTGGAAAGATTCTTTTCGTAGAAACTTTGATATGGGTGTGCCAGAAAGCACCAAAATACAAAGTAAAGCAAGTGTAATAGATGCACTAGCAGACTTAGATAAACCTAAGATAGTGGTCTCTTATCCCGAGGCTCTGCTAGAGAAAATAATAACGCAAGACACCTTTCAAAAAACAAAACTTACCTTTAAAATAGGCGAGGAAGTAGACTTAGATTTCCTCATAGAAGTACTCAATGAGTATAGTTTTTACCGCGAAGATTTCGTTTACGAACCTGGTCAGTTCTCGATACGAGGCGGTATCATAGATTTATTCAGTTATGCGAGCGAGCTACCTTTTAGACTAGAATTAGATGGTCGTACTATAGAAAGTATACGAGAGTTTGACCCTATCAGCCAGCTTAGTACTAAGAAGTTAGTGCGTGCCACAATAGTTCCTAATGTGCAAGAGAGCATGAAGGAAGAAGGTCATACAGACATATTCAGCTACCTAGGCAAAAAACCGATAGTGTGCACTTATGACTTACCTTTTGCCATAGCCAAAATGGAAAAGGGATGGGAAAAGGCCACTGAAAAAGCTACTGCAGAAAATACTCCTGAACAACTCTATTTTGATATTGAAGAGATTACAAACCAACTAAATAAGAAACCAGTTATAGAATTTAGTAGCCAAACATTCTTCAGGCCATCAGTAAAACTAAAATTAAACCAAGTACCACAACCTCCTGTAAATAAGAATTTTAACTTACTAATAGATACGCTAAAATCTCTTGATCAAAAAAAATACACGACCTTAGTATTCTCAGAAAGTGCTAAACAGATAGAGCGACTGGAGAGCATATTTGACGACCTACAGTCTGGATACACCATACAGCCAGTATATAAGAGCTTGAGTGAAGGATTTGTAGACCACGATCTTAAAATAGCTGCATACACAGAGCATCAAATATTCAATAGATTCTATCTGGCCAAGTCTGGAAGCAAAAAATCTACTTCCGGACAGATATCACTAAAAGAACTACAAGACCTAAATCCAGGTGACTACGTTGTGCATATAGACCATGGAGTAGGCCAGTTTAAAGGGCTCCAACGCATAGAAATGGGCGGAAAATTACAAGATGCCGTTCGAATAGAATACAAAAATGGAGATTTGCTCTATGTAAATATTGGAGCACTTTACAAGATAAGCAAGTACAAAGGCAAGGATGGCACCGAGCCTAAAATCAATAAACTAGGAAGTGATGCATGGTCTAATCTCAAGCGAAAAACCAAAGCTCAGGTAAAAGACATAGCCAAAGACTTAATAGCACTATATGCTAAGCGGAAAGCGGAGAAAGGATTTCAGTTTAGCCCAGATACGTACTTGCAAACTGAGCTAGAAGCTAGCTTCCTATACGAAGATACCCCAGACCAAGCCAAGGCTACAGAAGACTTTAAGGTAGACATGGAAAGTGAGAACCCTATGGACCGCTTAATATGTGGAGATGTAGGTTTTGGAAAGACAGAGATAGCCATACGTGCTGCTTTTAAAGCAGTGACAGACAGTAAACAAGTGGCGATACTCGTACCTACTACTATCTTGGCACAGCAACACTTTCACACATTTCGAGACCGCCTGCGTGACTTTCCTTGCACAGTAGACTACGTGAATAGATTTAGGACTGCCAAACAACAAACCGAAACACTAAAAAGACTAGAAAGTGGTAAGCTAGACATCTTAATAGGCACGCATAAACTCCTCAGTAAAAAAACCAAGTTTCACGATCTGGGACTACTCATTGTGGATGAGGAACAAAAATTTGGGGTAAGTGCTAAGGAAAGACTAAAAGAATTCAGAGCAAATGTAGATACACTTACACTCACTGCTACGCCCATACCACGTACGTTACACTTTAGCTTAATGGGGGCACGTGATCTGAGCATCATGATGACTCCACCGCCTAATCGTAGACCAGTACAAACCGAGGTGCAAGTATGGAATAACGATGTAATACAAGAAGCCATAGGTGCTGAGATAGCACGAGGAGGCCAGACTTTTGTGATCCATAATAGAGTAAAAGACATACAAGAAATAGCACAACGAGTACGTGATCTAGTGCCAGGAGCCAGAGTAGCCGTAGGTCATGGTCAGATGAAAGGCGATGATCTAGAGCAGGTAATGGTGCAGTTCATAGAAGGGGAGTTTGATGTACTAATAGCTACTACTATCATAGAAAGTGGACTAGACATACCCAATGCCAATACCATCATTATAAATAACGCTCATATGTTTGGCCTAAGTGATCTACACCAGATGCGTGGCCGAGTAGGACGAAGTAATATAAAAGCATACTGCTACCTGCTAGCTCCGCCTGTACACACACTGCCAGAAGACGGAAGAAGAAGACTGCTAGCCATAGAGGAATACTCAGACCTTGGAAGCGGTTTTAACGTAGCTATGCGTGATATGGATATCCGTGGAGCAGGAAATCTTTTAGGTGCAGAGCAGAGTGGCTTCATCTCAGAAATAGGATTTCATATGTATCATAAAATACTAGATGAAGCTATGCAAGAACTACGAGATGAAGAGTATAATGCCCTACTAGATAACGGAACTACCCAAAATTCTTCCAAAAGACTAACGGTAGAAGCTACTGTAGAGCCAGATTTTGAGGCACGCATACCAGAGACATATGTAAGCAATGTAGCTGAGCGATTAAATCTATACTCTGCCTTATCAGCCATTAATGACGAAGAAATACTCGAGAGTTTTACTCTAGAGTTGGTAGATCGTTTTGGGGATATGCCTAAAGCAGTACGAAACCTAGTATGGAGCGTGAAACTAAAGATAGCAGCACAAAACATATATGCGGAAAAAGTAAAGACAAGAGAGAAAGAAATCTTCCTGTACTTTAATAACAACCTAGGAGAAGAGTTTTATCAAGCTCCTACATTTGGTACTATTATGAGTTCAGTAAACCAAGAACCAGAACATTTTAGCTTCAAGCAAGGTAAAAATCACCTTATACTCGAGGTAAAAGGGTTCAAAGATTTCAGAAGTACTTTAGAGAGAATAAAAGAACTAGGTAGTGTGAGTATAGACACATTAACTAAGTAGTATAGACTGTCCATTCTTACGCAAAACCACACTATCAATAAGTACACAGCCTTTTATCAAGCTAAAAATTGCACCTTTTTCTGATTATAGTCAAGCCATTGGGCTCTTTAATTCCGGTCTCAATATTGAAAAAATCCCATATTTGGAATAAATTGTGTCATTTATAGACTTTTTACATTAAACGCTTGGAAAAGGAAAGTACGAGTATATATTCGTACTAAGAAATACTAACAACTACTACCTGTTAATTTCGAATATACCAAAGGGAGTGATGATCCTTTGACATCAACGTTCCTGAAGAAGCACTACTTACTTCAGAAACGCTTTACCAGTGAATTACGTTACTGGGAAGATTTAGTTAAAATAGTTAGGTTAGAAACCCAGTCGAAAGGCTGGGTTTTTTATTTAAAAGTTTTTTAGCAACTCCCCAAACTCCCATACATCCATAAACGAATTATACAAAGGAACTGGAGCGAGGCGTATCACATTAGGTTCTCTCCAATCTGCTATCACATCCCGTTCCGTTAGGTAGTCGAATAGTGCTTTACCATTTTGGTTAGTGAGCATACTTAGCTGGCAGCCACGCTCTTTCGGAGTAATTACCTCAAACTCTAGCTTATCGTTAGCCGCTTGTGCATCCATTACCACCTGTTCTAAAAATGCATTCAATTTCTTCCCTTTAGCTACTAGAGCGTCCATTCCCACCTCGTCAAACATATCGAGAGACGCTTTATGTGCAGCCATAGCTAGTATAGGAGCATTACTCAGCTGCCATCCTGCTGCACCTGGTTCTGGGATGAAGCCTTTCTTCATCTGAAAACGCTCACTCTCCTTGTGTCCCCACCAACCTGCTAATCGCGGAGTATCAGGATTGTTGCCATGCCTACTATGTATAAAAACACCACTGACCCCACCAGGACTACTATTCATATACTTATATGTACACCAAGCCGCAAAGTCTACATTCCAGTCGTGTAGCTCCATCTTAATATTACCAGCTGCGTGTGCACAGTCGAAACCAGCATAAGCTCCTACGGCATGTGCCGCGTCAGTAAGTGCCTTCATATTAAAAGCTTGGCCAGTATAATATTGTACTCCACTAAAGAAAACTAAAGCACACTCCTCTCCTACTTCATTAATCTTAGCTACGATATCCTCTGTACGAAGTGCGTGCTCACCTTCTCGCGGATTTATTTCTACCACGGCATCTGCATATTCGTACCCATGATGCTTTACCTGACTCTCTATCACATACATATCACTGGGGAAGGCTCCGCCCTCCATAATGATCTTATAGCGAGATTTCGTCGGCCTGTAGAAACTCGCAAGTAACAAATGGAGATTTACTGTGAGGTTATTCATTACCACCACTTCTTCTGGCTTTGCACCCACTACTTTAGCTTCTTGATCAAAAAAATGATGGTAGCTAAACCAAGGGTTTTTACCGTGAAAGTGACCTTCTACTCCTAACATCTGCCAATCGTCTAATTCTTGTTGGATATAATCCTTCACTGACTTCGGCTGCAGACCAAGTGAATTTCCAGTAAAATAAAGTTGTTCTGCCCTAGTCTTGCCCGGAGGCATAAAAAACTGACTGCGGTACTTAGCTAATGAATCTTCTGAATCTAATTGTTTGGCGAAATCTTGGCTTGTATTCATTTGCATACTGCAAATAAAACTAGAAATAGAAAAAATTGGTAGCTTCGATCGAAGACAGTGTTAGTAAACAAAAATAAATAAGAGCAGTCCAACGAAGGCTCCTAAGAACACAAACGCACCTACTAGTACTGATAGAGCCATTATATATCTTTCCTTAACCCCTGGATTCTTATACCTGAAATAAATCCGTATTGCAAAAATTGCAAAAATAAGAGACAATAAAAATCCAAATCCCAAAGTAAAAGGTGACGTAAGAAGGAGTATTAAAGCTGCTACGGAAAGCCCATTTGCTCTTTCGTATTTCTGAATTATTTCTTCCCTATCTAGGTCTCCTCTTTGCAAAGAATCATGCACTACAGAGTCTGATTTTATCCGTAAATATGCTCTACCTATTATGCTTTGCTTAATTGCTTGACGTGCTTCGCTAACCTTTAAAGGTTTTATCCTGAGAGGATTAAGAGGCCCAGGCAAGTCTTCACCTTGCATCATCACTTCCATAGTATTGCCGGTAATTGCCCGATTTTTATTTAGTGTAAAACTCTGCTTTGCTACTGCATCTAACGTATGCTTACTTTTCTTTACTCGTACCGTTCTATGTGCATACTGCGAACAACTAGCAAGTAATGCTAAAACAGATAAAAGAAGAAATATTTTAGTGCTTTTCATTTTATAATTTTCTCTTAAAATAAACGTAAGTATGTGCCACTTTGATAGCCTAATCCGCTTGGGTCTATATATTGATATCTACAATTATACCTAAACTCGTTACAATCATTTACCACACCATACAGCTTGTCCTTACATACTATTATTGTTTCCAAATTTAATATATTAGGTGGTAAATCATAGATAAGCGGCAACTTTACGACTCCTTTTGTATCATATGCACCCCAAGTACCCGATGTGCTTTGCACCACTATTAATCCATGCTTTGGCAAGCGTACTTCTTGAAACTCAAGCGGAACAACAAGTTGCATTTTCTCATTCAGTATGCTTTTAGAAAAGCTATCGCCTACTATGGCAAACCCATTCGAAAAATTATTAGCCTCTACAAACACATACGGTGTGAGCTCCATACCTACTACATTTATGTACGCATATAAATTTCCTTGAGACACATATGCTTTACCCTCAGCAAGTTCGCTTACTTCTGTATGCACATAGTCAGAGATAGCTATGCTGTCTACTATGATCGCTTTTTTTCGATTGTTGGGATGATCTTTCACCTCCCAACTTTGTGCAAAGAGGGAAGTAGCCATTACAGATACTAATATAGCAAACACTAATCTCATGTCTTTTCTAGTTTCAAGTCGTCACCCACAAACCAATGTAAATTAAGTAAAATAGCCAAATACTTTAGCTCAAACTCCATCTTATTTTTATAACAAAGCACTGTTACATAGCAATACTTATTTCCCTGCTCATCTCGTCCATAGTCATATGTAGTTTTTCCCTTTTCAAGCCTTTTAATATTGAGCTTAGATTGCTTCGCATATTTTAAAATCTTCTTATACTCTTTTTGCAGATTACGGAGTAACATTTGCTGTCTATATACAACCTGCTCCTCTCTATATTCTATAGCCATAGTATCGAAAGTAGATTTGAGATACTTCATCCTAGGCACAAAATTTTTCATTTCAACTAAATCCTCTCTAAGTAACATTGCATAAAAAGAGTCACACATAACCGGTAGAGAATCATACAACACCTCCATATCAATACTATCCTTTTGGGGATCTTTGAGTGTATAGAGTTGTGCCTGCACTGCACATACACCCAGTATAAATATGTAACAAATAAAGTACCTCACGTAGTTATATTAACAAATCTAGAGCCAAAGGCTACATAATTCTCAATTTACACGTATTTTTTATTGTAATAAACCAAATTAATACTCAACCACGTAAGGACCTATACTTAAACTTACGTGACTATGCATTCACGATTCTGCAATTCTTAACTACCTTTGTGCTATGCACATTTGTTACAAGTCTACAGCGTTTTTTTTGATAAGTGTCTTGCTACTTGCGGGTTGTTCTGAGCCCAAAGAAGATGGTAAAATAATCATAGCTTGTACTACAGGAATAGTGGCTGATTGTATAAGAAACATTGTAAGCGATGAGGTAGAAGTAATAGCACTCATGGGTGCTGGTGTAGATCCACACTTGTACAAGGCATCTCAAGGTGACATTACAAAACTCGCTACGGCAGACATAATAGTATACAACGGCCTACACCTAGAAGGTAAGATGGCCAAAATGTTAGAAAACTATAGCAAACAAAAACCTGTATTTGCTTTAGGTAATTACATTCCAAAAGAGCACCTAAAAAGAGTAGATAATACTTCTGACTTAATAGACCCACACATTTGGTTTAACCCACAAGTATGGATGACGGGTTTACAAGGTGTAGCAGAAGAGCTAAGCTTACAAAACGCGGTTCTAAAGGACTGCCGTGAGCGGTTTGCTGCATACAATCTAAAGGTTGAAAAACTAACTCATGCTCTACAGAGTCAATTGGACTCTACTTTACCCATTGAGCAGAGAATTCTAATCACTAGTCACGATGCCTTCGAATATTTTGGCGATGCATTTACATTTGAAGTCAGGGGCTTACAGGGCATATCTACAGCTGCAGAGTATGGAGCTAAGGATGTTAAAAACATGATAGCCTTCATAGTGCAGAACCAAGTAAAATCTGTTTTTGTAGAAACAAGCGTATCAAACAAAAACCTTGAAGCCGTAATAGAAGGAGCTGGGGCCCTAAATTATAATGTAAGAATAGGGGGCACTTTGTATAGTGATGCACTAGGTTCTGCTGGCACATCACAAGGTACCTACACCGGCATGCTAGAAGCCAATGTAAACACCATAATAAAAGGCTTACAATGAGTAATACAATCATAGAAGCTCATAACCTTACTGTGCTATACGGCCGTAAACCTGCCCTATGGAATATAGACTTTGAGCTGCCAGATAAGCAGGTAATTGGGATCATGGGGCCCAACGGCAGCGGCAAGAGCACCTTACTAAAAGCAATAATGGGAATAGTAGAACCTACAAGTGGTTTTACCAAGGTGTATGATGATGAGCTGAATAATGTGCGACACAAAGTAAGCTATGTACCACAGCGACAAGATATAGACTGGGATTTCCCTGCAAATGTGTGGGATATTGTAGCTATGGGCAGGTTCCAAAAAAGAGGCTTATTCAAAAAGCTAACCACAGAAGATCAAGAAATAATAACCGATAGTCTAGAAAAAGTAAATATGCTAGGCTACGCTAAGCGGCAGATAAGCCAGCTTTCTGGCGGGCAGCAGCAACGGGTATTTTTAGCTAGAGCAATAGCCCAACAAGGAGATCTCTTTTTAATGGATGAACCCTTTGCCGGAGTGGATATAGCTACTGAAGAAATGATAATTTCATTGCTTAAAACAATGAAAGATGCTGGCAAAACCTTAGTAATAGTGCATCATGATTTGCATACAGCACAATCCTATTTTGACCACTTAGTATTGCTCAATACTAGACTCATTGCAAGTGGCCCTACTTCAAAAGTATTCACAGACCAAATACTGACAGACACATATGGAGGCAGGCTTACTACTATCTCCAAAATAAGCCAAGAACTAGAAAACAAAGAATTCCCGATTCGCCATAAATGATGGAAATATGGGGTCATATAAATACCTTTTTTTCTGCCGAGAACTATACCCTCTTTGTAGTAAGTATAGCGTCTGGCATACTCTGCTTTGCGGCAGGTGTAGTGGGCACCTTTACTTATCTTCGCAAGCGAGCTCTTATAGGTGATGTAATATCGCACTCTGTACTACCGGGGGTGGCAATAGCTTTTATGCTCACAGGAGTAAAAAACCCATTCTATTTTCTTATCGGAGCTATCTCCTCTGGTCTACTCTCTATATGGATAGTGGACTACGTACAAGCTAAATCTAAACTAAAACCAGATACTATTTTGGCTCTCACTTTAAGTGTATTCTTTGGGGTTGGCATTGTATTTTTAACGGACATACAACACAGCGAAAATGCCGCCCAAAGTGGGTTGGACAGTTTTTTGTTTGGCAAGGCAGCCTCTATGGGCATGCTAGATATCCAACTTTTTTCTGTGATAGCCATTATCAATGTAGTGTGCATTGCCTTCTTTTTACGAGGATTTAGTCTTATCAGTTTTGATGAAAATTATGCTAGAGGACTTGGTATTAAGGTATCCTTTTTAAAATCATTTCTGGCAGTGCTCACCGTGATCACTGTAGCTATAGGCGTGCAGGCTGTTGGCGTCGTTCTCATGGCAGCACTACTGATAACACCTGCTGCAGGAGCACGTTTTTTAACTAATAATGTAAAAAAAATGCTGCTATATGCGGGGTCATTTGGCTTTGCAAGTGGAGTAATAGGTGTATTTATAAGCTACAGCGGTACAGGTATGCCCACAGGCCCATGGATAGTAGTAGTACTTTCTCTCTTTGCATTAATTGCCATATTTTTTGGAAAAGAAAAAGGTATGTATTCACGTATGAAAATGCGAGTATCCAATAACGTCAAAATTAACAATGAAAATGTGCTAAAAGACATTTATAAACTGGCTCAAGATGGAGAGAAAACTATCACGGTGAAAGACCTTATAGAAAAAGAAAAGTATCCGCCATCAAAATTAAAAAGCATACTAAAAAGGCTAGAGCATGACAGGCAAATAGATCAAGTGCGGGGATTTGTAATACTAAACGATAATGGAAGAATAGCTGCAAGAGCAGTAATAAGAAAACACCGTCTTTGGGAGATTTATTTATCTAAGTATTTTCAACTAGAAGAAGACCATGTGCATGACGATGCTGAGGGCATAGAGCACGTTATAACTCCAGAGATAGAGAAGCACCTGATAAAACTACTTGACCGACCAGAGACTGATCCGCACCAAAGTGAAGTCCCATACTGATGAACGATTTTTATATCATATTCACCGCTAGTCTGGTAGCCATAAATTGTGCCTTAATGGGTTGCTTTTTGGTCATGCGAAAAATGGTAATGATAGGCGATGCTATATCGCACGCAGTTTTACCAGGAATTTTCATTGCTTACTATATATCCGGCTCTACAGCCAGCGTGCCAATACTAGCCGGAGCTGCACTTAGCGGTATTTTGGCGACTGTGATGATAGAGTGGTTTACCAAAAAAGCTAGACTGCAAAGTGATGCCGCTGTTGGCGTATCCTACACATTACTCTTCGCTATTGGGATTATTCTTATCTCCAAGTTTGGGAAGAATGTAGACCTAGACCAACAATGCGTTTTATATGGAGAAATAGAGCAAATCGTCTTTTGGTTGCAACCGGTAGGGTTTGGACTACAACTGCCTAAACAAACCATCATATTACTCCTAGTTTGTGTTCTTCTTTTAGCGGGAGTCATCTGGGGATACAAGGGTTTATTCATAACTACTTTTGACCCAAATTTTGCACTTTCTACAGGGGTGGCCGTTACTTTTTGGCACTATTTCTTAATGAGTGGGGTTTCTCTGAGTACCGTAGTTAGTTTTGAGTCGGTAGGGGCTATTTTAGTCATTGCATTTTTATCTGGACCTCCAGCTATCGCCTACCTACTTACAGAAGATTTTAAGCGAATGCTCTTCTTATCTGCAATCATAGGAATAATGTGTTCTGCTGCTGGATATTATGCTTCTATGTATCTTGACGTATCCATTGCAGGTTCTATTTCCACAGTTATTGGTTTGGTTTTTATCTTTGTTTTTGTAGGCACCAGAGTAGCCAAAAGTAAAGTGGATGTAATATCTACCTAAAATTAATGTCAGGGTTTTAAATCTATTCATAGAAACCACCAAGGACGCACTATAATTGCATAGCATTGGTTTTACGCTATTAGTGAGAAATTTCAGATATATACAAACGGCTTTTTGGGCATTCATTGTAAGTACGTGCATGGGGCAAGATACCTCTGCATTTTTTGTTTTAGATGCTGAAGATATTCGCTACAATAATATTCAGAATCTGGAAGAAGCACTTGATTTGCTTCCTACCTTTCATCTATATCACTTAGATAATCAATCGCATGTCACGGGGGGCTCAATAAAAAATGAGTACATCGCCATATTTAAAAATGACTTACCTTATCTCCTAGACCAAAATATTCCTTATGATCTGAGAGGCATTCCTGTTTGGGATCTTAGCAGAATAGAATTACGTATTGCTCCATCTACCTACAGTGCAAAAAATTCTGGGACTATGGCCATTTTTCTATATACCGCAAATTACCAAAACAAAGCTATTGCGGCACAAGCTTCTATAACCAATAGCTCTGCAAATGATTTCCATATTAATTCTAGCATAGAGTTAAGTAACCTCATACATACTGCACGTGTAGGTATAAATAGGAGTTTCTCTGCTGCTCAATACGAGCAACTTACAGACAGGGGCACCGCTATAAGTGCCTATGAGCGATATGACCTAAATGCTTCTTACTCCTATAAAATTTTAAAAAGTGTAGGTCTCACGGTTTCTTTAGATAATTCAGTATATAAATCTGTACAAAGAGGTGAAGTAATAGAAGGGACCTCACGCGTGCGAGATGTCAACCAATCCTTTGCACGAAATAGAATACTAGGCTCATTAGAAACTGCCTTATCTAAAAACCACACTCTTGAACTCAGTACAATGTGGCATAGGGCTGCAAATAACCTCAATTCTTTAGACAAAGATTTAAGCAATGGCACTACCCAAACTCATATAGGTTTAGATGCTCAGGCTAGTTCTAATTTTGCTCAATCGTATACACAACTTTTGCTTACTTCAGAAAATCGAAAATTGAACTATACAATGGGTATAGAGCTAAGCTCAATAAAAGATAATGAGTATCCTACGATAAATGCCATCCAATCTACATACTCAGACTATACTGCTTTTGGCAGTTTTTCCTACCAATGGCAAAGCACCTTTAGACTAGAAGCAGGAGCTAAACTGTTAACAAACAGTCTTGCCAATAGCTATCTGCTACCACACGCTAAGGTGACCTTAGCTCCCAAAAACGATTTGCAACTGGTGGCTTCATATCAGCAATCACTATCTTATAGTGCATTCTCCAATCTTTTTTATACGCCCATTTTAAATGGTGGTGTACAAAGCAACATATTGCTAAAACCTATAGATATAAGTACACTAAATATTCTATTGTTGGTTTCTAAAAAAAATGTAGATATACATAGTGGGATACTATATAACAGCATAAGAGGTATACCCAGACCTATAACTAATGATAAAATACAAAATGTCGGCTCTAGCAGTGGGAATACTACATACGCAGGGTTAACCTTTAAAAATCATTGGCTCAAACTCAGGCCGAGCGTAATGTTGCACGGTACTAATCAATTAAAAGATACAGCCAATTTGACCTACTTTACCCCCGAAGCAAATATCTATGTACACATTAAAATACCAAATTCTAGACTAGCAGTATCCGCAACGGGCAGACACCTTGGCAAACACTCAACACTAGCCCTCGAAAACGATGTAATAACCATATTCCAACAGGGCAAAATAAGTTACCTAAATCTAGCTGTAAGTCATAGTTTTGCTGAAGACAAAATGCATTTAATATTTGGTATTACAAATGCAAATAATCAGACCTTTGTGAATAACGAGAGGTTTGTACTTCGAGATATAGAACCTCTGCTGACCGACGAAACAAGTATAGCCGCAGCAAGAGATAGAGCATTTTTCTTTAATGTTAGTTACATTATCAAATGAGAAACTTGTTATACATATCACTCATACTACTCTCTGGATGTTTTCAACCAGACGAAGTACTACCCAAAATTAAAGATTATACTACAGAAATAACAGTTAGCACCTCAGGAAACCAGACGGCATATATTGACCTGTCTAGTGCCGACAAGTTGGCTAGTAGCTTTGAATCTCCCTGGCATCTCAAGTTTCAAAACACAAAAGGCAGCTGGAGCATATTGCTGAACACACTACTTGGGGTATCGATACACAATACCAAAATCACCAATTATGATGCTATAGATACGGCTTACCCTATACATAGTATCCCGTGGCAACTAGACGGCACCTCTGGCACTGGAACTCAATCGGCTATTGGCGTTTGGGGTGACTTCGAGTTTCCAAATCCAAAATCATATAAAAATGTGTACCTGCTCTCTTGGAGCGATGGTACATTTTTGTACTACTATAAGCTGCAAATTTTGGATGCGATCAATAACACTTTCCATATTAGGTATGGCACATTAGATGGTAGTTTTACAAGGTCTCAATGGGTAGAAAAAGATCCCAACTTTGCCTATACCTACTACTCATTACTCTCACAAAAGATACTGAATAACGTAGAACCTAAACGCAGTGATTGGAATATCTGTTTCACCTATTTACCAGACTCTATAATACATCATGGATCCTACCCGTTTATCTCTACATTAAACAAATATGTGGGCCTTTATCAAGCCTTGCTTATCAACGATGATTTTACAGAGATTCATATAGACACTAGTAGAACATTCTCCAATATAGACTACTTTTATGCAAAAGACTTAGAGTACACGGATGTAGATGGGCTTATAAACCTTTTTCAAGGTTGGGAAGAGAATCAGCAGAAGCTTAGTCTAAAAGAAAACTTAAGTCTCCTTGTAAAAGAGCAAAATTCTTACTACGCTCTGAGAGTAGAAGAAATACGAGCAGATAAGCCAACAGAGGCCACTATTAGGTTGCGAATAAAGCAACTCTAGATAAATTTAAACTCGGCATTATTGAACTTGCCAGAGCTCATCAGTAGAATATTATCCCCTTTATCATATGCCATATTTACCAATTCAGAAAGCTCAGATGAGGAATTGATAACTGTAACATTTCCAAAACATTTTCTCACAAATTCCGGAGACATTGGCGTCATTTTTTTATGGGCAAATACCTCCTCGTCGAAATATACCACTGCCTTAGTAGCCGCAGACATAGTATCTTTATATAAAGGCAAAAAATCTTTATTTAAACTACTAAAAGTATGCAATTCAAAAACTGCTAGCACGTCCCCGTTATAGGTTTCTGCTATAGCCTCTGTGGTAGCTTGCAGCTTGCTGGGCGAGTGGGCAAAATCTCGGTATACCACTTGCTTCTCAGTTTCTATTATTTTTTCCATTCTTCTCCCTGCACCCGTAAAAGATTCTGCTGCTTTATAAAAAGCATTTACTGATACGCCCAATTCTTGGCATACTAGCAGTGCTGCTTGTAGGTTTTCTAGATTGTGTTTACCTACTACGGCTAATGGATAATCTATTCCATCAGCAGTTACAATAGTTCCTCCATTTTGGAGTCTAAACTGTGGAGTATCATACGACACATTTGGCACATTAGTCTTGGTTACCATTTTAGCCAAATTCTCATCTTTTTGAAACCAGAAGAATTTACCTTCTTTGTGATGAGAAGCTATGTAGCTCCTGAAAGTAGCGAGGTATGACTCAAAAGTAGGGAACACATTAATATGATCATATGCTATACCCGTAATTATGCTTATGTGCGGTTGATACCAAAGAAACTTAGATGTCATATCAAGCGGAGAAGATAAATATTCGTCTCCTTCTATGATTATCATGTCAGCATCTGTCAGTTTTACAGAGAGATCGAACCCATCTATTGAGCTGCCCACCAAGTAGTCAAAATCCATCTGCAATTGAGAAAGCACATGTATAATCATAGCTGTAGTTGTTGTTTTGCCGTGACTTCCTGCTACTACTATGCGTTTCTTATCTTCACATTCATTAGCTACAAACTCAGGGAAAGACATAATTTTAAGCTCTAGTTCTCTTGCCCTTTGCAACTCTGGATTATCTGACCTGGCGTGCATTCCTAGTATTACTACATCGATGTCTGATGTAATATGGTCTGCATCCCAACCTATAGCTGGCATTAGGTCTGCTTTTTCTAGATTACTTTTTGCTGGGTCGTATATGGCATCATCACTACCTGTGATGTAATAGCCTCTATTTTTTAGAGCTATGGCCAGATTGTGCATTATGGCACCTCCTACGGCTATTAAATGAATTCTTTTCAATACTAAAAGGATACTTATCTTCGTTTACGAAAGTAAATAGTTATAGCATGAAAAAAATCATCTTCGTTGGCATTATCCTAGTTTCTGGCTTATTTAGTTTACAGTATTCTTTAATGGGAACGCATGGAGATAGACTAGGTCAAAAAAAATCTGCCGACTTCACTGCAGCTGAACTTCCTAATACGGTAAAAGAATATGAAGTGGTTTATATCTGCCCAGACGATACGGCTATGATAAACAAGCTCCACAAGACTTTTGACATGTTACTATGAGATAATAATAAGTCGATTGATGCCTTGATACTCTTATACGCTACACTAAAACTCTTACTTAAATTGTATGATAGCACAGGATTTTAAAGACTACCTCGCTCCATTTTTTTATCTTAATTTGCACTAGTGATATCTATAGTATTACCCATATATAATGAAGAGGCCGGTTTAGCTTCTTTTGTAAGTGAGCTCAGTTTAGAACTTACTAAAATCTCTGAAAATGCTGAAGTCATTTTCGTGAACGACGGAAGTAAAGACAATTCCCTTACTTTAATAAAAGGACTCTGTGAGGAAAACAAGGACTTTAAATACATAGACCTCAGCAGAAATTTTGGACATCAAATAGCAGTCTCTGCTGGTATAGACTATGCCAAAGGAGACAAGATAATGTTGATAGACAGTGATGGGCAAGACCCCCCTGCTGTGATGCACCAAATGCTCGCCAAAATGGAAGAAGGGTACGATGTAGTATATGCTCAACGAATAAAGCGAGCTGATGAGTCTGCTCTGAAAAAACTAACCGCTAAATTTTTCTATAAATTATTAAATAAAATAACCAATATTGAAATACCTGTAGACACAGGAGATTTTAGAATAATCAATAGAAAAGTAGCAAACGCCCTGAAGCAAATGCCCGAGAAGCAGAGGTATCTGAGAGGGCAAATAGCTTGGCTAGGATTTAAGCAAACTGCTGTATCCTATGAGAGACTAGGAAGAAATGCTGGAGAAACAGGATATACCTATCGCAAAATGATAAGACTAGCATTAGATGCTATTACATCTTTTTCTAATTGGCCACTTAGGCTTGCGACTCTCTCTGGTTTTTTCTGTGCTTTTATTGGTTTTTTCTTAATTCTATACACCCTATACGCTAGATTTATACTAAAACAATACGAACCAGGCTGGCCGTCTCTTATGATTACAATTATATTTTTGGGTGGCATACAGTTGTTGGGTATTGGCATGATAGGGGAATATATAAGCCGCATAAATGACAATGTAAAAAATCGCCCCTTATACTTAGTAGGAGAAACCAATATAGAGTCAGATGCATCAAATTGAGCCATTTTATCTGTGGCGAGATATATACTCGGCTGACCAAGACCCGAATGCTCTGAACTATGGCCAAGAATACTCCGAGTTTCACTATACCAATAAAGTCTACAACTACTTACTCCATCCGCAATGGGATAGTTTTGGCAGTGACACGCTATTCTACAAGTTACTCTATGCAGACTATGAGCAAGAGTTTTGTATAATTGAGCTAATAGGTGAGTGGAACGATGCCATAAATAACGACATCATGCTTCTGAAAACTGAATTATTAGATCATTTAATAGATTTAGGAATTCAAAATTTCGCTATCATAGCAGAGAATGTATTAAACTTTCACGCTATATCAGACGATTACTATCAAGAGTGGAAAGAAGACATAAAGGGTGGTATCTATATCATTAACGCATTGCCCCACGTATTAGACGAAATGGATGACTATAGGCTAAAACACTATGTTACCTACGGCGGCCGGCTAAATGAGATAGATTGGAGAAGTATAAAGCCTGACAACCTGCTTGAACTGCTCGAAACCAAATATCTAGAGATAGAATAAAAAATCACTTTTTAGAGATTAGAATCACTTGTATATTGCCCTATTTTTCGACAGGCATTAATAGCGTGAAAGTAGCTCAAGACTCAAAGTATAAACTAATTTTTAGTGTGTCCACGCACCAGCAACTCGGTGTGATGATACACCCGTATGTTGTGGCTTACACCTCACACGAAACACTCTCACTAACCTACCAAAAAGTTTTCAGTGGTAACGCATCCTACTATACCCGACTAAGCTCAGATCAACTCGCACAAATAGCTACTCTAGATGATGTAATGGTAGAAAACATAGTGCGTAAATTCTCTCCAAAACAAAAAATAAGACCTAAGGAGTTTTTTCAGAAACACCTAAGCAAAGAAATACTCAAAAACGAGATACGCCCTTTTATAGAATCTAAAATTTTAAACCTTCTAGCCTTACTCAGTAGTTCTTCGGACTGTCTATATATAGCAGATGACATTAATCCTGCAGCCATTCCTGTTCGTATCTTGCCAGACTATACCAAAGTACTTTTTCATTTCAGAAAAAACGAGAATGGAACGTCTTATTTTATTACAATAAAATACGGAGAAGATAGAATCCCTTTTATGAAACTCGGCGGATTAATGTTGAGCCAAAATCCAGCGAATCTTTTAGTATCAGGTCACTTACATAAATTTTACGACTTTGTAGATGGAAGCAAAATCAACATTTTTATTAATAAAAAATACGTTCACGTTAAACCTGAAAACGAGCATATTTACTATGAAAAATTCGTTACTCCACTGCTGGAAACGGCACCCGTACACGCTCAAGGCTTTACACTAAATACTATAAAAGAAGAAGCTACTACCGTGCTTTCTCTTGGCTTACAAAATGGGCAATATGGCTTCCGACTTTTGATAAAATATGGTGAGCATCTTTTTGCCTATAGTGCAAGTAAGCTATTTCATGTACATCTAAAATGGGAAGACGATCAACCTATTTTTACGAAATACAAACGCTCACAGATATGGGAGGCCAATCGGGTAACTGCCTTAGCGGAGCTTAATCTAAATGAGCAGAGTGATGGCTTTTTAGCTTTAGACGACGCATCACTCCCTGAAACTATGGGGTGGCTCAGAACTCACAAAGAAGTACTGGAAGAAATGCACTTTGTAATTCAAAATGAGCTCAAGATAAACTACAGCTTAGAGAAGCCAAGACTCAACTATACTATAAGTGATAAGATAGACTGGTTTGACCTTAAGGTAGTCATTACTATAGGCAGTTTTGAAATACCCTTCTCTAAAATAGTAGCCTTGATGAAAAAAGGCGAAACAGAGCTACTACTGCCCAACTCCGAAATTTTCGTATTCCCAAAAGAGTGGTTTGCTTTGGGCAATTCGCTAATAAAGCAAACCAGTAAAGACAATACATACGCTGTAAAAAAGTATCAAGTAAACATCCTCAGTTTGGTCCAAGCTAAGGAAATAAAGCAGCACCTTACCAAGCTGGTAGATATTCTGAAAGAAGAACCCCATAAACTCTTCCAAGGCAAACTAAGACCATACCAACAAGATGGCTTAAGCTGGCTTATGTTCTTAAAAAATAACAGATTTGGCGGCATACTAGCTGACGATATGGGACTAGGAAAAACGGTGCAAACTTTAGCATTCTTACAAAAGCTAAAGCACGCTAGCTCCGAGCTTACTAAGCCGTTATTTTTATTAATAGCCCCCACTTCCCTACTTTATAATTGGCAAGAAGAGGTAAAAGTATTTACCCCAGAACTACAAGTGACTTTACACGCAGGGTCTAAAAGAGCCAAGTCTATTTCAGCATTTGTACAGACCGATTTGCTCATTACCAGCTATGGCCTCATACGAAATGATGCTGAGCTTTTTCAGCAACTAGAACTAGAAGTAGTAATACTAGACGAGAGCCAAAATATAAAAAACCATACGGCTAAAACTACTCAATATATAAATAAACTAAAAGCAACTTGCCGAGTTGCACTTACGGGAACCCCAGTAGAGAACTCGGTACGAGACCTATGGAGTCAGATGAATTTTCTGAACAAGGGACTACTCGGCAGCCTAAGACAATTTGAAGACAAGTACGCCAAACCAATAGAAAAGCTAGGCGACGATAAAGTAGCAAAAGAGCTACAAGCTCTTATAAAACCATTTTTGCTAAGAAGAACAAAAAGCGAAGTAGCCAAGGACCTCCCTCTGCTTACTGAAAAAATAATCTACTGCGAAATGAGCAAAGAGCAGGCAGAATACTACGAAGAAGTAAAATCTGAATACCGCAATAGCTTGACTGATTTAGTAGAAGATAAAGGAATAAGTCAATCTAAATTTTCTATTTTACAAGGCTTATCTAAGCTGAGACAGATAGCCAACCACCCCTACTTGGTAAACAAGGAGTATGAGGCAAGTAGTGGCAAACACGACATACTTCTAGAAAAAATAAGCACTGCACTAAAAGACGGACATAAGATTCTAGTCTTTTCTCAGTTTGTTAGCTACTTAGATATTTTAGAAAAGGATATAAAGTCAAAAGGACTTTCATACTTCAAACTTACCGGGTCTACTACTAAAGAAAAGCGAGCAAAATATGTGGCTGAATTTCAAGCAATAGAAGAACCTTCCGTCTTTTTAATCTCACTGAAGGCGGGTGGCACAGGGCTAAATCTTACCTCAGCCAACTACGTATTTATAGTAGATCCATGGTGGAACCCTGCAGCTGAGGCACAAGCTAGGGATAGGACACATAGAATAGGCCAAAAGCACAATGTATTTAGTTACAAGTTTATTTCTAGAGACACAATAGAAGAAAAAATAACTCTCTTGCAACGCAAAAAAGAAGGCTACTCAAAAGACATAATAGTGTCTGAAAACAACATATTATCAAATCTTGACATAAATGGGTTGCAAATTTTATTAGCCTAATGTGTTTTTTAGGTAAATTTGAAATTATAATTAAAACATATTACAAAATGAAAAAAACACTTACTCTTCTTTTTTTAGCTGCGACTACGGCTCTTTATGCACAAGTAGACTTAGCCGTTACATCTATTGACCTACCCACTTACATCAAAGATGGCGAGGCAAACACAGTATTCCCTTTACAATTTACTTGTAAAAATAACGACACCAAAGCTTTAAACGCCGGAGACACGATAATTTTTAATTTTTACACTATAAACATTGATGCCTCTAAAATAGTTGTAGCTCCACCAGCTTTATTATTAATATTAAATAGCGAAATAGCTCCTCAAGCAAGCTTCAGTTCTCCGACTTTAAACGTTACAACTCCTACTGTTATGGGTAAAAATACAAATGTACGCCTAGGTATAGCAGCTTATGTTTTTAACAGAACTGCTCCACCAGTAGATGCTGACTCTACTGACAACATTTTTTTTAGAGATATGACTTGGGAAAAAAATTATGGTGCATCTGTAGCTTCTATAGCTAGCGATCAAGATATCACTGTTTATCCTAACCCTGCTGTGAATGAGATGAACGTGCAAGTATTTGCTGCTCAAGCTAATGCCGTGAGTATAGAACTTATGGACTTGACAGGAAAAACCGTAGTACGCAATGATGAAGTAAACATGATTACTCCTAACTCGTATAATTTAAATACGGAGGGATTAGAAAACGGGATATACATACTTAAAGTGACCAATGGTAACGAAGTAAGTACTACTAAGGTTACTGTTTCTCACTAAGCTCAGTACAAAATAATTTAGGAAAAACCGTCTCGTAAATATATACGAGACGGTTTTTTTATGTCAATAAGCTTAAGTTTGCGAGTGCATCTTAGATGCTTGAATTTCAGAAAATGGCAGGACACAGTAAATGGGCTAATATAAAGCATAGAAAAGCAGCTCAAGATAAGAAGCGAGCTAAAGTATGGACTCGCATTATTAAAGAAATTACTATGGCTGCAAGAGATAATGGACCAGATCTAGATAGCAATTCTGCACTGCGACTAGCAGTACTAAATGGCAAAGGAGCTAACCTAGCAAAGGACACTATAGATCGTGCTATTAAAAAAGGAAGTGGAGCAGAAGCCGCCAATTTGCAACGCCATACCTATGAAGGATATGGACCACACGGAATAGCTATATTCTTAGATACTACCACCGAAAATATCAATAGAACAGTAGCCAATATTCGCTCTATTTTTTCTAAAAATAATGGAAGCTTGGGCACCAATGGATCATTGAGTTTTATATTTGATACGAAAGGGGTATTTGAAATAACGAATGAGACAATTCAAGAAATAGATGCTGAAGAGCTGGAGCTAGAATTGATAGAGGGGGGAGCTCAAGAAGTAGAGAAAGAGGAAGAGTATATTTCAATTTATACAAGTTTCGAAGATTTCGGAACGATGCAGAGTAAATTAGCCGAGCTAGGCATAGAAGCTAAATCTACAGAGATACAGCAAGTCCCAAAAACAACCACGAGACTTAGTATAGACCAAGCTATGGATGTACTCAAGATTGTAGACAAATTTGAAGAAGACGATGATATACAAGCAGTTTATCACAATATGCAACTAACAGACGAGCTAATAGCACAGCTAGAAACCGAATAATAAAATGAATAAGAGAGAATTACTTGCCCAAAAACTTGCCGAAGCACAAATGGGCGGAGGACAAAAGAGAATAGATGCTCAACATAGCAAAAACAAACTCACAGCTAGAGAAAGA